>BNJU01001517.1_pt1 | contig 54579 bp, 65 predicted proteins | sample 8539281 | NCBI WGS metagenome assembly BNJU01 (sample SAMD00202456, study PRJDB9452) | human saliva metagenome | isolation source: human saliva | place: Japan
GCACTATCAAACAATACTAATTTATATCAGCATGTTAACCCCATAAAATATGATTAAATATCAAGCAGAAACAAAAGCACAAATGATAATGCACACCGCCAGGTGACTCCCACCTCTATATATGGACAACAATTTGAAGAATGATATCCTGACAAACTTCTCACCAGAAATGATAAAGATGAAACGTTTACAGTTTATTGATCGCTTCAAAGATTGCCTGTCTAGGCTAAACTTATCCAGTCTTAAGCTGATGTTCTCAATCATATGTCGATTACAGGACCGTCAACAACAAAGAATAGAAGGAAGACGAGCTACAACAGATGACATAATCATTATTATGAATGCTCAATTATAGATTAGAACCGAAGAATGTTGTTGATGCGATGGAGCAAAGATAGTAGACACACTTCGCATAGCAGAAAGCATGTTGAGGTCAAAGTTGATACAGATAAAGAGTTATAGGAAACGTATTTGTCCGGTGTTTTTACTACAACGAGATAGATTAGGTTTGAGTCTCATATGTATTGTTGGTAATACTTTACCGAGGATATAAAAAGTTCATAAAGGGAAACCTCGTACAGAAACTGCAAAAGCGTGAAGGTCATTATGATTTCTTTTCGCGAGAATAATTATTTTTCTTCATGAAAATAAATATTTCCGTTCATGGTAATATATTACGATGTACATCTTATTACAATCAGAGCATTGATTTACTAATAGAGCATCAGATGAGGAAAATTAGTTTATATGCTCAATACGAACAATTAATTTCAATGATAGCAATGCAACATCCTATTTCATTTTTATGAAGAATAGAGTCAAATCAACAAAGGGTGTCCTTACTTCTTAATACTATAATGTTTATAATCAGAAAATATTCAAATTTGCAACCAACCAGGACTTAGAAACCTAAAATAGATTTGTGTCTGGAAGAAGTAAAAACACCTTGAGTTCGACCGATGACACTTACTTTAAGGAGCGACCTCCCAGTGAGTCAAGAGTGTACCCTGATATCGTGCGCACAGAATACTTTTAATTTCCATCTAGCAGGCACTAATGGTAACGTGACATGTCTCGAACCAATAGAGCAGCAACAGAGACAACAACGTCTCGAAGTTAAGTTAGAAAAACCAGAAGAGGACGACCTTGTAACGGTGAAGAGGACCAAAGGAATAATATGCTGCATGGTACCTACACCCATAGCTCGCAATCCCTACATGCATGCACCAAAAAATGCAAACCCTGCCATGGTACAAGCCTTATATACCTGCCAATGAGGAGAAGATAAGGCGATGGACTCAAGTGCTGGAAGCTCCTATTAAAATTGAAAACAAAAAATAAACGTCAAAGAATTACGGCACATCCAAAAGAAGACAATCAAAGACCTACACTCAAGAGAAGAACCCGATAAGGCAGTCTACGCATTACTTTTATGCCCTAACTGTTCGATAATATCACAGTTTGCCCCAATCAGTAACTATCGTGGTAAGGTTGTTGTCAAAAGGAACAGCTGAGGCGAGTAAGATTAATGCGATTTATAACAGCTGTTGCGTTAACGAGCCCTCAAACATGATACGTCTGTTCCGCCAGAATGCATAAAGAACGATATAATGATTTCGATCTTGATCCTTCAAACAGCTTTATCGTATTAGGAAAGCTAACGCACGACGGACGACGTTAGCCGTACGTTGCCTGCACAGAATGTCATATAACAGCGATATATTGCTGCCGACGACGAACGCAACTGTCCACTTTTTCGGTATACAGGCGCGATAGAAAACCAGAAGGCGCGGACGATCAGCCCGCATCATGCAGGCCCCTGTGTCCTCGTTTAGCACCATCATATACTGACAGGCACTGGTCAGTTATAAAGGCAGCGATGGTGACGACTGAAATATACCTTTTGGCGAAATAGCTGAATTCAAGATGGTGCTGGGATGGAATGTCAGGTAAATCAACAGCTACAAAACAATATTCCACCGAGGTACGGTTAACATTCAGTTAGCAGTAATACAGCAAGCGTCGTATGCCATCAGTAGTTCAAATTGTCGCTAGCCAGGCGTGAGAATATCATTTTCACCTGGCTTGCGGCTTACAATGGCGTCCACTAAGTATGCAGGACGACGCCAGTGGTTAAGAAGTCAGTACTTGCTCTACATAAAAAGTACCTTTTCTTATGGATAGGTGCCGTTAAAGGATTAGAGAGTGGCAGGACTTTTCTACCTCTTCTCTTATAACAATAACTAAAGCCCTTCCGTGGAAGCGGGAAATAGCAGAATAGATTATATGGCAGTTGACGAATATCGTTGGTAATCCGAATGTCGGAAAGAGTACGCTGATGACAACTCGTCGGTGAGAAGCTCAGCATTGCCACGTTTAAGGCACAGACAACGCGCCATCGTATTATGGAATTGCTAACACAGAGGACAATTCCAGATAGCATTTTCAGACACACCAGCGTGCTGGAAACCAAACCATATGATGCAGTGAGATGATGCTCTCGCCTCTGAGTCAGTGGCAGATGCCGATATCTTACTGCATGTAAACTAGACGTTGTTGGAAGATCCAGAGAAGAATATGGACTTCTTGGAGAAGGTCTAAGACGTCAATTCCTGCCATCCTTCTTATTAATAAGGATTGACGAGAGGATCATGTAGACTACTGGTAAATCTCTAAACAAAGGCACGGATTGTTGCCCAATGCAGAGATACTATTTCTGCTAAGCAACAAGTTTGGCGTAGATAGTCTTTTCAGCGTTGTTCACGAACTGTTACCAGGAGAGTCCGGTCATTCTTTGATAAAGACCAGTTGACGATAAGCTAGCTAAGTTCTTTCGGTATCAGAGATTATTCGTGAAGATTCTGCGCTACTATGATAAGGAAATCCTTATTCTGTTGAGGTATGTTATTGAACGTTTTGCTGCAGACGACGCTGATTCACATGAGTGCTATCATCTATGTGGAACGTAGCTAGCCAGATTAGGAATCAATATTGGCCATCAGGGTATGGTCACTTTGGCAGGTGTCTCACCGAAGTCGTAAGAGCTTGGAACGTTTCTTCGGATAAGAAGGATATTCCTGGAGACTTTCGTGATAAGGAGTGGCGCAGACTCACAGTAGCATGGCACTGAAACACTGGCTATAGTCCAGAGCAGTGGGACCTTCAGCCCCTCCGGAAGGAGGGGAGAGCCCAACGATAGGCTGGGAGAGATTTTAGTCTTATTACTGCTCAGGCTGGACGCTCATTAATAATGGCTAGTTAATAGCCTCCCGTGATAATAAGAAAACAAATCGCCCTGACTGCTTAGTAGGGCACTACTCGTCAATGCGAGGGGCGAAATGGTCATCCCGGCAAATATTCATCGGATGCCTGACCACATCCGGCGCCTTTTTCATAAGCAATCTTCAACAGTGTTAGCACTGAATTCATGAGGAGGGAAAAGACCAATACTACGGGCAAACGGTAGTGCCGCCAGGACGCCCAAACGGTAGGTAAGTCCACTACTTTCAATCGATTAACCCAGACACCGCGATTGTGAGCGATACCGTTGGTACAAACTACGCGACCGTCAGTGGTGGTAAGTGCTGCGTGGAACGTGGACGTAACTTTATTGTTGACACTGGTCGGACGAGTTGTCAAATCAGACGATGTGAAGCTGTACTCTGCAAGCAGCAGGTATCGTGGCAAATGGATGTTCTCGACCCGTCCTTCTGTTGTTGATATCGAGACGGTATCACCGACTGATGAGATGAAAGCATTGATTCTTCAGGTCGCACTAAGCGCTTGTACCCTGTCGCGTAATAAGGTTGACAACAGCGGTGAGTATTATCAGGCGGCAGAGTTTCTATAAACCCGGTTGGGGAGAGCCCATCTGTATGAGTGCTGCCAGCTCAGGTGCAGGAACAGACTTGCTTGATATCCTGCTCGAGAACTTGAAAGGATGGTACATTCAGAGGAGTGCGAGTCGACCAGATACCCCTGCTTTGCAGTCGTGGGTCACGTCCTCATCGCTGGTAAGTCATAATATCATCAATGCCTTCATTGGTGAGGATCGTACTATTGTGACCGAGATTGCTGGTACACGTCGCGATAGTACCCATACTCGCCATACGAAGTTTGGTTTACTGCTATCTTGTTGATACTCGGCATGGTGTCCGTCAAGAACAAGTGTGGAGTGAAGACTTGAGTTCTATAGCGTTGCGCGTCTCTATCCGAAGCATTGAGAACTCTGATGTCGGCCTTGCTGACGTGGATGCAAACACGTGGCATCGAGGCGCAGGATATGAACATTCTCTCAGCCCATACAGCGGCCACGAGTCTTGTTGTCGCCGAATAAAGTGGGATTTTGGTTGAAGATAAGAACCAAAAGGTTGATTGATACCTTTCGAGAATGCTATTCGTAAGCGCATGGCTCCGTTCGCTGACTCTCCCAATCATCTTTGCTTCAGCACCAACAAAGCAGCGTATTTTAAGGTCTCGAAGACAGCGAAAGAGGTATATCAGAACCGCATCAATGGCATATTGCACAACGAAGTTGAAATGAGGGTGATGCTTCCATCATCGAGGCAACGCCACCACAGCCGCGTGAAGGGTAAGTATATCAAGATTTAAGACAGTGCTCAAACTTCCAAACACACAGATTCCTCTTCGTGTTCTATGCGAACCCGCCAGTATGTTAAGGAGCAGTATCGTCGTTTCTTGAGAACAAGATACGTGAGAACTGGAAACCTGCATGGCTGGTCCAATTAATATATTCATTCGTCAGAAGCAGTCGTAGGAGGTGTGTTGCCATGAAGAGAATAATGTTTCCTTTTCTTTGCTTTGCCATTTTATCGATGGCTTGCAGCAGAGAGAGAGGTAGACCACGAGAGCTGGCTGGTCGTGTCGCAGCCAAACCTACTACGAACAAACTCGCTGAGGTCAGTATGAAGCCTTTTTAGAGGTGAGAATCGTTCTGGTGAAGGTGCCTGATAGTTATCGGAAAGCAACTCTAACAAACCTCCGTCAGTTTATCGAGCAGAGGTAACAGTGAGCGCGATGTGATTGACCTCTGTGTCATTGGCTCACCTGTTTTCTCTGGAAAAGCGATAGTACAGCCAGTGCCTTTCTGTTGTTTCTTCATTATGGCGACAAGACAACGGAGCAGCGTAGTAAAATGTACCAATGCTAAAGAAGCACGTGAGTGTGTATTGGACGAGACAAGACATCGTTACCCATTAATCTCTGCTTTACCCTCTTTCAACTGTCGTATGAGCCCGCACGTGTGGTGTTGATGCTTAGCACCAATGGTGCTAGGCACCGATAACATTACAATATGCATCTTTTGAAGTCCTCCCGCTTATTAGTTTTCGTCCTCAAAAAGGATAAACCAATAAGCGGAGGACTTTTCTGGCTGGCAGGTAGTGTTGGGGGAAACTTATTATCGGCTCGCATCAACTTATAGTGAGAGGCGTCATTACAGCGTACCCTTTATTCTCAACATCCTCACCTTTCTTAAAAGAGGTCAGAAGCAAAGACGAGGTCGTTAAGTTTCTGGTTCGTGATGTGATGACAGTCTTTGTCGCCTTGCCATTCTTTTTCACCATCCGCAACGAAAACGATGATTCTCACCACATACCCAAGACGGAGTTCATATCGCGAGTGTTGATGATGGTAGTCATGTTGAACTCACGCGTGATACCTCGTCAAAAGTTCCGTCTATGACCAGTGATGTCTTAGGTCAAGATCAGAGTTTGGCCTCATCGCAGAAAAGATACTTCGGGTTCATAACGATGGCGCGAGCAGCTACGCGCTTTTGCATACCACCCGAAATCTCACCCGGGAAACTTCGTTCAGCGTCACGTTCACACGATCAAGACTCTCACTGCTATGTTCCTGTGCGGGTCATGTCCGAGAACATGTCCAATGGGAAACGAAGATTCTCCGGTACAGTGAGCGAGTCAAAAGAGGGCAGCACCTGGAAAAATCATACCCATCTCACGACGACGAACGGTCCTTTTCGTATGTTGACAGTTACGTCCGTCATGAGCACTTTCACCCTTTGGTAGGGCCGGAGTAGTCCAGAGCGAACGTATGAGAACGGTCTTACCAGCACCACTCTGTCTGGATGATGAGGTTTTGTTTTTCCGTCTTCAAAACGATGTTTATATCCTTCAGCACTTTCTTTGTCGCCGAAATGATTTAACAGATGTTTACATTTCAATCATAGAGCTCTTCCCCGACCTCTCCGAAGGAGGGAGCCCACTCGCTTTACTTAGGGAAGAGACACATAGGTAGTAACTTTCAGGCGCGATTTATTTCTTCAATCTCCTCTCCTTTTGGAGGGGTTGGGGGAGGCTTTAACTCAACATCGTGTGTGAGGAAAAACGTCACTGAAGAGAATCATATGCTTTGAGCAGACCAAGCATCGTAGATGCTTTTACCGACTTCAACATTTCCACCTTCACCGTGTAGCCCATAAGACGATACACTTGAAATGATGCACAAAGAAGAACCTTTGATGATACCCATCCAGACAAACCACGGATTGAAATCATACAAAGCCAGCAGTCAACCTACTGGTGTGATGATGTGCAAGGTAGGCTGCAGCATGCTCCAATGATACCTGTGTTGCAGAGTAGATAATACGAATGGCATGATGATGATGAGTCCTATAACTCTGTAAGATGAGGTAGCTGGCAGAGTTGATACCCATAATCTCTAAGGCATCTATCTACAGTGTACACGCATGGTTCCCAACTCAAGGCAATGCTTTGACCAACCTTACCTGATAGAACCAGACATGACATCGCTGAGAACCCAAAAGTTATGACCTCTCTCGTCGCTACAAACCCGACACCCGGCTGAGTCATCCAAGGGTCTGCAACGTTGTTTAATCTGTACTATAATCTGCCCCATATAAAGAGATGAGTAATACGATACTGATTGAGTCGACACCCAGCTGGGACATCTTTAATATATCGCTTTAGGAACATTCTCTATTCGTTCAGGACGACGAATGATCGTCCCATTAATATAAGATAATTACCGAATGTTGTCAGATTTGAATAAAAAGCATGTTCTTTCTATTTGATGTTCAAAATGCAAATTTAACCATATCACAGAAAGAGAAAGACATTATTTAATAGTCATGAAGGCTACTTTCGCTTTTTGTAACAAGTATCTTTGCCACTGTTGCATAGTCTTGATTAGATTTGTATCTCTGTGCGACAAACGGTCGAGTTGTTATGAAAGTAACCCGCAATATATGTGAAGGGGAGGTTGGCGTCGTAGCGTGTAGCGCTGCTAGCTGGGAGGCTTAGCGAATGACTCACTGGCGCGTGTATTATGAAGATAACGCTTTCTGTACGAAGGAAGGCACATTGTTAGGCGAGGGGATGATGACAGCAGCGTAGCATCTGCCTGCTGAGCCACCAGAGCTGGGAGTGAAGTGAGCGTTGTTGAGAGACCAAGGCATTATCCAGAGGCGAGTGTGTTGCTTTCAGTTATGCTGATCATACACGGCATCCTTTTGTGACGCATGAGATGGCTGTACACCTGGGGAAGGTCTAGCAGCGTTCACGTGGCTGAATCGGGCGACGTTGGTTGGTGTTGGGAGAGTTCCTGGAGGCAGCCTGTGGAGCCGATGAACAGAAGAAGTTTGGGCTGGCAGCGGAGAAGGGGCGAAACAGCGAGGTTGCTAAGCACCCGAGAGCATGGCATGCTCTTTGCGCGGGCCACGCGACAGTGCTAAACGAAGGGACAGCTGGAGAATATGTTCAGATATATTGTTGATAACCCACGACGGTGGCGACGAAGCGGGATAATCCGCAACTCTTTCGTGTCGTGAAGGTTTGAAGGTGTAGAACTTTCTGCTATAGGAAACAGTGGTACTGAGCACGACAAGACTGCAGTGTTGTCATAATAATAAGACACCAGAGAATCTGCGCTCTATAGCCTTGCAAAAGGAATACTTTCTGCATCGAGGACGAGAGAGAGATATGTTAGCCCCTGCATATCGGCTGGAGAAAAAGAAATAGCACGTGCTGCATTGGAGGAGAAACCCCGCTCATAGTCTTATTAGGAAAAACGGTTTTCCGCCTCATAAACCGCCTGGAGTACTTTTGATGCTTTACAGAAGGGCGACCTTGCGTTGACCCATGGGCATATCATCACGAACGCAGGACTATTCTGCGAGCAGTGTCAAGCCTTAATTCACGTCGGGCACTTAGCAAATGGAAGTGTGGACGATGCATCTGAGCAGGAGCACAAGATATACTTCGGCGAAGAAACAGGAAATAGCCACCAAGCAAACAGGGCAGAGAACCTCGTGAGAATGTCTTTTAATAGAAGCGTACATACGTAGCTAGACATTTATCCGTATTGTTCGTGTTTCTTTTCGACGCCTTATGATTTATATTCGTTATTTGCGCTAAATGCGATAGCTTAAAAGAGAAAAACTACGTCAGAATCAGATAATATTGTTACAGCGCCCAGAAGGCGAGAAAGATTTCGTAAGAGATAAACTGGTGAAAGCGATACGGAAAGCGTAGCGGTCAGCCAATGGTGTGAGTATCAATGGAAGCAGGGTGAGATTGTGGGATCACTGACCAAACAGTGGGAAAAACGACGTCGTTTTATATGACAACGGGACTATGGTTCAATGAGGGACATGTATATATTGACGATCAGGAAATTACCAACTTCCCTGTTTATAGCGTGCTGTGCAGTGGTATTGGCTATCTTCCACAGGAGGCGAGTGTCTTCCGTAAGATGAGTGTAAGATAATATTATGAGTGTCTTTGGAGATGACAAAGCTGTCGCAAAGCAGGAGCGCATTGATAAGATGGAGAGTCTGATTCGCGAATCTGATTGGAGAAGGCACGTAAGAATCTTGGAGACCGACTTTCTGGTGGTGAGCGTCGTCGTTAGAGATTGCTCGTTGTTTGCCATTGACCCAAAGTTTATCTATGCTTGATGAGCCTTTCGGGCGTAGACCCTATTGCTGTAGAGGATATTCAGCACATTGTTTGGCGTTTGAAGTTCCGTAATATTGGTATTCTTATTACCGATCACAACGTACATGAGACGTTGAATATTACCGATCGCGCCCATCTCTTTGAGGGTCGCATCCTCTCCGCGTACTCCAGAGGAGTTGGCAGCCAATAAGATTGTGATGCGAGCCACCGGCGTTGATTTCGTCTCTCAGAAGAAAACGACTCTAGTTGCTCGATCAGCGTAAACGTGCGGTGGAAGAGTATGAATGGTTTATAAGAGTGAACATATCCTCTTTAGAGCAGGCCATATTAGTTGTCAGAAAGGCAAAGACGAAAAGCATTCCTTTGCGCCTTTGTTTATGCGCAAGAGGGCAGTTATGAAATCACTTTCATGAAAGAAAAGATGCCGCTTTCATGTAAAAGAAATATCTCTTCATCGACCATCAACATTTATTTCTCATGAAAAATAATTCGAGAAAGTGAGCTTTTCAGATAAAGAGTAAGTGCAAACAAATAGCTGCTACAGTAAAACTCAATACGAGAGGCTGTATGGCAGCTTTGCTCGATTGCGCAACAAACCCACCACAGCCTCCGTAGCCACCATACTTGTCTACAAAAACAAATTTCCACTCTATATATATATAAGGTTATGGGATTTGTTTACATCTTTGCACTTCAAAGTCTCATAAGGGTAATTGGTGCCCTCTGTGAAACTCCAGTACTTTGATAAATAATAATAAACATAAATATATAACATCAAAGATGAAAATTTCATTTGAGAATCCTGACAAAGGAATGAGTTTATGACCACCATGAGGAAGCTGATTACAAGGATGAGAGAGAACTCAGGATTATCGCAAAGCGTGCCAACGTTCCTGCTCTGTCAGGTCAGGTGCCTGTAGGTCTGATTAAGCGTCATGGTCCACAGGTAAAGATGGATGCTATTAATAAGATTCTTGGTGAGAGCCTCCAGAAATATATCGCTGATAACAAGATTCAGATGTTGGGTCAGCCAATGGGTTCTGAGTCTCAAGAGGCAGTAGACTTGGAGAAACCAGCTCCTTACGAGTTCAGTTTGATATTGTGTTGCTCCAGAATTCAAGATTGAACTGATGGGCAAGAACAAGATTGACTACTACGAGATTGCTGTTGATGACAAGTTGATCGATCAGCAGGTTGAGATGTTCCAGAGCCGTTCTGGTCACTATGAGCAGGCTGAGGTAAGTCTGATCCAGAGCAGCGTGACTTGTTAGCGGGTGACTCGTGAGTTGGATGAGAATGAAATACACTGAGGGTGGTATCACCGTTGAGGGTGCATCATTGATGCCACAGTATATCAAGGTTGAGGATCAGAAGAAACTTTTCGATGGTGCTAAGCTTGGTGATATCATTACCTTTAATCCAACAGCAGCTTATCCTGATAACGATATCGAGGTTTCTTCACTCTTGAAGATTAAGAAAGAGGAGGTTGCTGAGCACAAGGGTAACTTCTCTTATCAGATTACAGAGATTTCACGCTCTGTTAAGGCTGAGAACAATGTAGCTGGAAGAGTGTTTATGGCAGAGGATGCTGATATCAAGGATGAGGCAGCTCGTAAGGCCATCGCCGATGGCTTTGACAGAGCAGTTGAAGTGCGATTCTAACTACAGTTCATTCAGGATTCCTGCGCTTACTGCGATGAAGAAGGCAGGCGATTTGACTGCACCCAGACGCTATCTTTGAAGCGCATCATGTTGGCAAACAACCCAGATAAGGGTGAGGAGTTCGTAGAGAAGAACTATGCACAGAGCATCAAGGAGTTGACATGGCACCTGATTAAGGAGCAGTTGGCTAAGGATCACAACATCAAAGTTGATGACATGATAGTTCGTGAGAGCGTCAGATGGCACGTGCAATGCTCAGTTTGGGTACAGTATGACCAACGGTACCAGAGGATTATGAATGGTTATGCTGATGATGATGAAGAACGTGAGAATGTGATTCATTCGTTGAGGCAGCTCTATCGTAAGCTGTTGAGGCTATCAAGGAGGTTGTTAAATTGGAACGTTAAGACGAAAGTCTTGAGGAATTCAACAAACTTGTAAGTCGAGTAATATTTTAGAAAAATCTTCCTTATATATAGAGGTTATCGATTTTTGTTTATCTTGCTTTAGATATGGCAGCGTCGCACTGAGTGGCATGGTAGTTTGTATAGATGATAATGATAAGGAGGTCGATAACTCTATTTTTATTGTCATATATAAATTATAGAGAGGGAAAATAATGAACGATGAAGCGTTACAGGGCATCTTGGGATGAATGGTATGGTGCTTGATGACGCGGATGAGAGTACAGGCGCAGGCATTCAACCCATATATCCTGAGGAGCGTCAGCTGAATGTGACCCAGATGGAGTCTTCACCGTCTGATGATGGAGAGAATCATCTTCCTCGGACTCAGGTAGATGACTATTCAGCCATCACAATCAGGCCAGCTGCTTTACTTGGACTCTGCTGACCCAGGTAAGGATATATCTATTTATATTAACTCTCCTGGCGGGAAGCGTTACTGCGGGCTTAGGGTATCATGATACCATGCAATTTATCTCCAGTGATGTTGCTACACTCTGTACAGGTATGGCTGCATCTATGGCTGCCGTATTGCTCGTTGCGGGTAAGGAGGGCAAGCGTTCTGCCTTGAAACATAGTCGTGTGATGATTCACCAGCCATTGGGTGGTGTACAAGGTCAGGCATCTGACATTGAGATTGAGGCACGCGAGATTCAGAAGTTCAAGAAAGAACTCTATAACATCATTAGCGAACATTCTCATCAACCATTCGATAAAGGTTTGGAATGATAGTGACCGCACTACTGGATGACTTCAGAAGAGGCTAAGGAGTACGGTATGATTGATGAGGTTTTGATGAGAAAACCAGTAAATAACGCTTCAGAAGAAGTACAGTAAAGGATAATAATGCCCCAAAAGAAATGTAGTTTTTGTGGTCGGGGTGAGAAGGAAGTAAAACTCCTTATCACAGGCTTGAACGGCTATATCTGTGAGGAATGTGCACAGCAGGCTTATAATATCGTCATGCAAACTGGTGCATTGGCACAGGAACAGAATGGCGATGGTGAGACCTTCAAACTCAAGAAGGTTCCTAAACCAAAGGAAATCAAGCAGTATCTTGATGAATATATCATTGGTCAGGATGAGGCGAAACGCTATCTTGCTGTGGCTGTTTATAACCATTATAAGCGTTTACAACAGCCAAAGGATGATGATGGTGTAGAGATTGAGAAGAGCAATATCATCATGGTTGGTTCTACAGGTACGGGTAAGACATTGCTTGCTCGCACCATAGCTAAACTCCTTGATGTGCCTTTCACGATTGTTGATGCAACCGTATTCACAGAAGCTGGATATGTAGGGAGAGGACGTGGAGTATTCTCTCACGTCTCTTGCAGGTTGCTAATTATGACGTTCCCAGCAGCTGAGCGTGGTATTTAGTTTTATCGACGAGATTGATAAGATTGCGCTAAGAGTGATAATCCAAGCATCACACGTGATGTAAGCGGTGAGGTGTACAGCAGGGCTTTACTGAAACTCTTGAGGAACAATGGTTAACGTACCGCCAAAGGGTGGTCAGCAAGCATCCCTGATCAAGATTACATCCACGCTGATACTCCAACATCCTCTTTCATCTGTGGTGGTGCATTCGATGGTATCGAGCGTAAGATAGCACAGCAATGAATACGCACACGGTTGGTTACAACTCTGTGCAGAACGTTGCGAAAGATAGATAAGAACGACTTGATGAAGTATGTCCTTCCTCAAGACTTGAAGTCATTTGGTCTTATTCCGAGATTATTGGACGCTTTGCAGTGCTTACTCTATCTTAATCCGCTTGACCGCGAGGCATTGCGTAAGATTCTTGTTGAGCCGAAGAACTCTATCGTGAAGCAGTATATAAAGTCGTTCAAGATGGATGGCATTGATTGACTTTCACCGAAGCAGCACTTGATTACATCGTAGACAGGGTGTAGAGTATAAGCTTGGAGCCCGTGGATTGCGTTCAATCGTTGAGAGGCTGTGATGATGGATGCTATGTTCGACGTACCTTCACGACGCATAAAGTCATTTGAGGTGACGGAAGAATATGTTCGTCAACAACTTGATAAGGCTCATATTCAGAAATCGAATACAGTCTCATAAAACCTATATATACAGCCTACTGATGTGAGGAATCCTTCGCGTCAGTAGGCTGTGTAATTTCTACAGAAACCGTAAAGGATCGGAATATACCCAGCTATTAACATGACACAAGAAGTCAATCTTACCGAAAAACTAAAACACTATTTTGGCTTTGATAAATTCAAAGGCGACCAGGAGGCTATTATCCGTAATCTTCTTGACGGACACGATACTTTCGTACTGATGCCTACTGGTGGTGGAAAGAGTCTTTGCTATCAACTCCCTTCATTGATTATGGAGGGAACGGCGATTGTCGTTTCTCCGCTCATTGCATTGATGAAGAACCAAGTGGACGTCATCAATGGAATCAGCGAGGAGGATGGTGTAGCACATTATCTCAACTCTTCTTTGAAGAAAGCTGAAATCGATCAGGTACGTGCAGACATCGTTTCTGGTCGTACAAAACTGCTCTACGTTGCTCCAGAGTCCTTGAACAAGGAAGAGAATATGGAGTTCTTGAAGTCAGTGAAGATTAGTTTCTATGCCATTGATGAGGCACATTGTATCTCGGAGTGGGGACATGATTTCCGCCCAGAGTATCGTAAGATTCGTTGTGCTATCGAAACGATTGGCACTGCTCCTGTTATTGCGCTCACAGCAACGGCTACCGATAAGGTGCGTACGGACATTGTACGTAGCTTAGGTATTGAGGATTGTGCCGAGTTCAAAAGCTCTTTCAATCGTCCGAACCTTTATTATGAGGTACGTCCGAAGAAGAGTGATGACGATACGAATAAGCAGATTATCAAGTTTATCAAACAGCATACCGGTAAGAGTGGTATTATCTATTGTCTTTCGCGTAAGAAGGTGGAGGAGTTGGCGGCTATCTTGCAAGCTAATGATATCAAGGCAGCTCCTTATCATGCGGGACTTGATTCTGAGACACGCTCTAAGACGCAGGACGACTTCCTCATGGAAGAGTTGGATATTATTGTGGCAACGATAGCCTTTGGTATGGGTATTGACAAACCAGACGTACGTTTTGTAATACATTATGATATCCCGAAGAGTCTTGAAGGCTATTATCAAGAAACAGGACGAGCAGGGCGCGATGGCGAGGAAGGTATCTGTGTTGTGTTCTATTCTAAGAAAGACCTTAATAAACTGGAGAAGTTTATGGAGGGGAAGCCTGTTGCAGAACAAGATATCGGTCGTCAGTTGTTACAAGAGACTGAAGCTTACGCAGAGTCATCTGTCTGCCGTAGAAAGATGTTGCTACATTACTTTGGTGAGGATTATCCAAAGTGTAACTGTGCTATGTGCGATAACTGTCTTCATCCAAAGACGAAGATTGAAGCACAGAAGCAACTTCTTATTATTCTCCAAGCAGTGAAAAACATTGAAGGAGAATTTCCGCCAAGAGTATGTTATCGACTTCGTACGTGGCAGAGCTACCGATGACCAGAAAGATCATAAGCATGATGAGTTAGACGATTTCGGAGAGGGTGAAGACGAGAATCCAAAGATTTGGAAACCCAGTCGTACGTCAAGCACTCTTTAGCAGGTTATCTTTAAGAAGGATGTAGAGAACTACGGCTTATTAAAACTAACCGCTGCTGGTAAGCGTTTCTTAAAGTCGCCAGAGTCATTCATGATAGTCATGGATACCGAATTTAAGGAGGAGGACGAGGATGATGAGCCAATGATGGGTACAGCGGTCCTCGATCCAGAACTCTTCTCCATGCTGAAGAACCTTCGTAAGAAGATAGCACACAAGTTAGAGATTCCTCCTTATGTTATTTTCCAAGATGTTTCTTTGGAGCAGATGGCAATGATGTATCCTATCAATGAACAAGAATTACAAAATATCCAAGGCGTTGGTGCAGGTAAGGCAAAGCGTTATGGTAAAGAGTTTTGTGAGTTGATAAAGCAACATTGTGAAGAGAATAACATTGAGCGACCAGAAGAACTACGCGTTAGAACAGTTGCAAAAAAGTCTATGCAGAAGGTAAAGATAATTCAGAGTATCGATCGAAAGTTACCGCTTGATGATATTGCCACAGCAGAGGGACTTGATTTCGATGACCTACTGACAAAGATCGAAGAGATTGTCTATAGTGGAACAAAACTCAATATAGACTACTTCCTTGAGGATGTGATGATGAGGACCAGATAGATGATATCTACGACTACTTTTATGGATAGCGAGACAGATAGTCTCGATGCAGCAATGGAAGAATTAGATAGCGACTATAGCGAAGAAGAAATTCGGCTTGTACGCATTAAGTTCTTGTCAGAGATGGCTAACTAATACAATACATCATTATTAATGGGTGTATAATCTTTTATCTGTAGGGATACACGGTTCGTGTGTCCCTACAGCATATAATAGAAATCTTTCTTAATCTATGACCTGAATACAAAACCTCTGAGCCTTTAATCTACTTATTGTTAACCGTAATTCTGTTGTAAATCTTAATAATGTAATTAATTTGTTCCATTTATTTGGATATATGTAATCTATTTATTACCTTTGCTTATGGAAGTTAATCGTGATATAAGGATGACGGAGACTTTTACTGAGTTTCTAAAAGCCTTAGAGCCGAAAGTTAGAAAAAGTATCTATATGTGATACAGGTTCTTAAAAACAGAATCTGTTGTTAGTGAAAAGTTTATCAAGCATTTAGAGAATACGAACTTATATGAGATGAGAGTTTTTCTTTCATCAAATGAGTATAGAACCATTGTATTTTTCAATTGATGCAGTAAATATAATCTCTAGCGACTAAAGGTCTTCTGTTGAATTCTTTTTCTAAAAGAAAGATACGAAGCAATATAGAAGTGAAATCAATAAAGCTGTAAAGCTATTAGAAGAATGGAGAACTGAGTATGAAGAAGATTAATGAAGAAAAGTGGAAGCGTTTAAAATCATTCGAAGATATTCTTAATGAAGAAGTAGGATGTGAGGATTCTCCGAGCGTACCGAGTTTGAGGCACGTGCCAAGGCTTACTATTATGCAGAACTGCTAAAGGAACAGCGCAAGCAGCAGAAGATGACCCAGCAACAGTTGGCTGATAAGATAGGTAAGAAGCGAGAGTATATCTCAAATATTGAGCGTGGAAACAGTGATATGCAGCTTTCTACTTTTATGCAGATTGCGAATGCTTTTAGGACTTCGTTTTGCTTTGGTGGTAGGGATAGTTACGCTGGTGAAAAAGTAGCAAGTTGAGCTTTTGTTTCAGCAGTATAGTGCAAGTATTTAATGCTTAGCACCATTGGTGTTTACCAACAGCACGATATGTGCGGAGCATCAGCACGACGTGTGCGGAGCAATAATATGTTATCTGAAGATGGGAATATAGAGTGCTAATGGTCAGTATAACGAATATTTTAAGACGATGATGGCAAACTAACATAGGGAAGTGTTTACCAGAAAGTTTTTAAAAATATCTTTTTGTTTTCCATGTAGTAAATAGAAAGAGGCTGAATCAGAAAGTGGTCAGTGGTTAATGAAGAGTGGTACGAGTTTAGTCAATTCTTCGATTAAGCCTTCTGACAAATGCCTATGGTGTGCATTTCTACTTCTGATTCAGCCTCTTGGCTATTTATTCAATGTTTTTGTATTATTCTGCGCAGTTCTGTGAGCTAACAGCAACGAGCATCCAAACAGTCTTTTCCTGCTCCTTGAGGAAGTCGCTTACCAATGAAACTGTTGTGTCATCGTGTGCCTCAGAAGCAACTTCGATAATTCTACGCTCACGAGCAATCAGTGTCTTGTAGTAATCGAGAAGCAAGTCGAGAGCCTCTTTGCTGCAACTAACAACGTCAGCCTCTTTGATTTCAGCAGTTTGCAGATATACACTGAAACGGCTCTCTGGAGTACTACCCAATTGAAGGATACGTTCTGCTACCTCATCAACCTTCTCTGCTGCATCGTTGTAAAGTTCCTCATATTTGCTATGCAATACAAAGAAACCATGTCCCTTCACGTTCCAGTGAAATTACGGAGGTTGCTGTAGAACACCTGAAAATCTGCCAGCAAAACTGAAAGTTCATTTACTACGTTCTCTACTTTCTTTTTCGTTTAATCCTAATACTTTAATCTTTTTCATCTTGAATATGTTTTTTTAAGTTGTTGTTTTCTGTTTACGAGTGCAAAGTTAGTGGGTTTTTTTCAATCTACCACAACAGATAAAAATCTATGTACTAATTGATATAATCTATATTTGCTTATTATTGATTGATAATGAGGAGATTATTGTCGATGTATAGACTTTTTGACGAGTATGGATTTGTACTTGATGTTTTTATAGTTACTGGCGAAAAAGTAGGGAGTATGTTATGAATAAATATTAAATACTTTTAATAAGGTGTGAGAAAAACTGGAAAAAGCCAGTCTGTTTGATTTTAAATTGCTAAATTTGCATGCAATAAATTTCTAAAATACAATTATGTCATCATTTGTTGCAGACAAAATCACGATGGACGGCTTAACCTACGATGACGTCCTTTTAATTCCGGCTTATTCAGAAGTACTGCCTAAAGAGGTAGTCTTGAAAACCAAGTTTTCACGTAACATTGATCTTAATGTGCCTTTCGTTACGGCAGCTATGGACACCGTTACAGAGAGTTCTATGGCGATTGCGATTGCGCGTGAAGGTGGTATCGGTGTGATTCATAAGAACATGAGCATCGAAGACCAGGCACGTCAGGTGGCTATTGTGAAGCGAGCTGAGAATGGCATGATTTACGATCCTGTTACTATCCTTAAGGGTCGTACAGTGAAGGATGCACTTGAGATGATGGCAGACTACCATATCGGTGGTATTCCTGTAGTAGATGAGGAGAATCATCTCGTGGGTATTGTTACCAATCGTGACCTCCGTTTTCGAACGTCATTTTGGATAAACTTATTGACGATGTGATGACCAAGGATAACCTTGTGACAACTCATCAGCAAACTGATCTTACTGCAGCTGCGCATATTTTGCAAGAGAATAAGATTGAGAAATTACCAGTAGTCGACCGTGAGAATCGTCTCGTTGGTTTGATTACTTATAAAGATATTACCAAAGCCAAGGATAAGCCTATGGCATGTAAGGACGAGAAGGGTCGTCTTCGTGTTGCTGCTGGTGTTGGTGTGACTGCTGATACAATGGAACGCGCACAGGCACTTGTTGCTGCTGGTGTTGATGCTATCGTTATTGATACTGCTCACGGACACTCTGCCGGTGTGATTGGCAAACTTCATGATGTGAAGACAGCCTTCCCTAACCTTGATGTTGTTGTGGGTAACATTGCAACTGGTGAGGCTGCTAAGTTCTTGGTCGACAATGGTGCTGATGCAGTTAAGGTAGGTATCGGACCTGGTTCTATCTGTACAACACGTGTTGTTGCAGGTGTTGGCGTACCACAGTTGAGTGCTATCTATGATGTTTGCAAGGGCATTGGAAGCGTACTGGTGCCATTGATTGCTGATGGTGGTTTACGTTACTCAGGCGATGTTGTTAAGGCATTGGCAGCAGGTGGCAGCAGCGTGATGGTAGGTTCATTGGTTGCTGGTACAGAAGAGTCACCTGGTGACACAATTATCTTCAACGGGCGTAAGTTCAAGAGCTATCGTGGTATGGGCTCATTGGAGGCTATGGAGCAGAAGAATGGTTCACGTGACCGTTACTTCCAGAATGATGTAGGCGATGTTAAGAAACTCGTCCCAGAGGGTATTGCTGGTCGTGTTCCTTTACAAGGGAACTGTTCAGGAAGTTATCTATCAGCTTGTCGGTGGTCTTCGCTCAGGTATGGGATATTGTGGTGCAGCTTCTATCGAAGACTTGCATAATGCTAAGTTTACCCGCATCACCAATGCTGGTGTATTGGAGAGTCATCCACATGATATTTCAATTACCAGTGAGGCACCAAACTATTCGCGTCCAGAATAATATAAAAGACGATAAATCATTCGCCCTCTTTCCTGTTTTTCAGGGGAGAGGGTCCCTGCGTTAAAAGAATAATAATGAAATTCAAAGTAATTCTGTCAGTCCTCTTGCTTTCAACGACAATGGCATATGGGACAGACTGACCCAACGATAATGACTATTAACGGACAGCCGTGAGCCGTTCGGAATTTGAGTATTCGTATAATAAGAATAACGCTGATGGTGTGATTGATAAGAAGAGTGTGGATGAGTATGTCGACCTCTTTATCAATTACAAACTGAAGGTACAGGCTGCACTCGATGCGCATCTTGATACGCTCAGCTCTTTTAAAAAGGAGTTCCTCAGCTATCGTAACCAGCAGGTGCGCCCAACTTTCATCACAGATGCTGACGTTGAGGCGGAAGGACATAAACTTTATCGTGAAGCTCAGCAGCAGGTAGAGGCTAATGGTGGTATGTGGAACTGCGCACATATCCTCATCGGTTTATATCAGAATGCTGATAAGGAAGCTGCAGAAGCAGCAAAGCAGTTGGCAGACTCTCTCTATAACGCTCTTCGTGGTGGTGCAGATTTTGCTGAACTGGCTAAGAAATATTCCACAGATGTTAACTCTGCCATGAACGGTGGGCAGTTGTTACATCTTCAGAAAGGACAGACAGTACCTGAGTTTGAGAAGGCTCTGTTTGCTTTGAAGCCAGGTGAGATAAGTGCTCCTGTACTTTCTCCTTTTGGTTATCATATCATTAAGATGGGTGGTCGTGAGAGTTTCCCAACTTATGAAACACTTCGTCCAGATATCATGCAATATATCGAGATGCAAGGTTTGCGTGAGCAGATTATTGATCAGAAGCTCGATTCTATTGTAGAGAGTGAGGGCAAGACAGTCACACAGAATCAACTGCTCGACAGAAAACTCGCTTCTTTGAGGAGAAAGATGCAAACATGAAAGAAATCTTATCCGTGAGTATTATGACGGTTTGCTGATGATTGAAAATGAGTAACCGTGAGGTATGGGATAAGGCGCTAAGGATGAAAAAGGCACTTGAAGCTTTATTTCCGTAAGCATAAAAAAACAATATAAGTGGACTGAACCACGTTTTTAAGGGTATTGCCTATCACGTGAAAAACAAAGGAAGATGTTGAGGCTGTGAAGGCATGTGAGGAATGTTCCTTTCAATCAGTGGGCAGAGAAACTGCGTGATAAGTTCAATGCTGACAATACTATCCGTATTCGTGTGGAGAAAGGTATCTTCCGAAAGGGGGATAATGCGTTGGTAGACCGTGATGTTTTCGGTGCGAAGACGACTGTGAAACCAGTTAATGGATATCCTATTGATGCCGTGTTCGGTAAGAAGATAAAGGCTCCTGAGGGGATGGAAGATGTGCGCGATCTTGTTGTTTCCAACTCATCAGGAGGAACTTGAGAAGGCATGGGTAGAAGCATTGCGCAAAAAGTATAAAGTAGTTGTTGATAAGAAGGTTCTTTCAACAGTCAATAAGCATTAAGATAATACAGCATTTCAATGAAAATAAATAAAGGAAAGACAATAGTCCTGCTCGCAGGAACAGTTCTTACAGCAATGGGTTTGCATGCAGGTGCATTTCCGTGCAAGCGGTCCTGTTGCTCTGTCAGACTCTGTAAAGACTGAGACTGCTGCCGTAGATAAGCCAAACAGTGTTGTTGATGAGGTTATTTGGGTAGTCGGTGATGAACCCTATCTTGAAGTCTGAAGTTGAAATAATGAGACTGCAAAGCGAGGCTGAAGGTATGAAATGGAATGGCGACCCTGAGTGTATTCTACCTGAACAGATAGCTGTTCAAAAGCTTTTTCCTCCATCAGGCAGCCCTCGACAGTGTTGAGGTGAGCGAGTCAGAGATTGCACGTGGTATAGATGATCAGATTAATTACTGGATTTTCTTCCACAGATTGGCTCAAAGGAGAAGCTCGAGGCATTCCAGAATAAGAGTATGACTCAGATCCGCCAAGACCCTGCATGACGATTATAAGAACCGTTTGCTTTGTACAGAAGCGTACAGCAGAATCTGGTTAATGACGTGGCTGTTTCCCTGCTGAGGTACGCGAATACTTTAAGAAGTTGCCAGTGGATAGTATTCCAATGATTCCAACAACGGTTGAAGTAGAGATACTTACGCAGACTCCAAAGATTGAGACAGAGGAGATAAATCGTATTAAGAACCAACTGCGTGACTATACTGACCGTGTGACGAAGGGCGAGACTTCTTTTTGCTACATTGGCACGTCTTTACTCAGAAGACCCAGGTTCTGCCTCGTCAAGGTGGCGAGTTAGGTTATATGGGACGTGGTGTACTGACCCCGCATTTGCTGCTGCAGCCTTTTAATCTTACTGACCCAAAGAAGATTTCAAAGGTTGTTGAGAGTGAGTTTGCTACCACATTATCCAACTTATTGACCGTCGTGGTGATAAGGTTAATGTCCGTCATATCCTCTTGAAGCCAAATGTTTCAATAGCTTCTATCGATGCAGCTAAGGAGCGTTTTGGATTCTATTGGTAAGGATATCAAGAGTGGTAAGTTTACATTCGAGGATGCAACGGCTTATCTTTCTGATGATAAAGATACGAAGAACAACCATGGATTGATGGTTAACTCTGTAGAGAACACTCGCACTTCACGCTTTAAGATGAAGGAACTGCCAACAGAGGTGGCTCGTGTTGTTGATACGATGAAGCGTTGACGAGGTCTCTATGCCATTCCAAATGGTTAATGCTCGTGGTAAGGTTGTTTGTGCTATAGTGAAGTTGAAAGCACGTATCCCCTGAACATCGAGCAACGATAACAGAAGACTTCCAGACGATGCGCGATATTGTTACAGCTAAGCGCAGAAAGGAAGTACTGCATGATTGCTGTAAAGAAGGTAAAGGAGACCTATGTGAGGATTAATCCTCGTTATAGAAGTTGTACTTCTAATACGAAGGTTGGCTTAAAATGACAATAAACAACAAGTATAAAAAAACATATTTTGCGGGCATAGAATCTTGATTACTATGATTCTATGCCCTGTTTGGGCTATGGCAATCCCAGTCGCTCCGAGCACAGAATGCAACGGAGAAGAAAGGAGATAAGTTCTATATTGACCATGCCGACAATCTACGTCATAATCAATTGGAAATGCCTGATGTGATGATTGCTAAAGGCGATGTTCGTTTCCGATATAAGGGTATGACGCTTAAGTGCGATAGTGCTTATTTCAATGAGAAGTCTAATTGGTTCAAAAGCTTTCAGCCGTGTACATATCACTCGCCCTGGCGGAGTGAACCTTGACCGCCAACGCTTACATTATGATGGCTTTGGACAAATGGTTCATGCACGCGGTAAGGTGGTAGTAAGAGAACCTGGTCGCTCTCTCCGTTGTGATAGCTTGGACTATAACACAGCCTCTAAGGTGGCTAACTACTTCGGAGGACGTGGTACATTGGTTTACAATGGTAACACGGTGGTTGCCGATCAGGGTGATTACAATACGGAAACGCATGATGCCAACTTCTTTGGTAACGTTGTGATGTTTACGCCTAAGTATCGTATTACAACCCCAGAGGCGCATGGTAACACGGAAACTGGTCTTGTTCATGTTATTGGTAAGTCGGTTATCAAGACTGCTAAGGGCGAAGTTGTACATACCAATGATGGTACTTATAATAGCAAGACCGACCAGATGGAGCTTAATGGACGCTCTACTATCACTTCCCCAAAGCAGGATGTTGAAGGCGATAATATTGTCTATAACAGTTCAACAGGAGAAGCAGAAGGTCATGGTAATGTGAAGATTGTCGATAAGGCAAACAACCGCACTATCATCGGTCAGGATGTGTTCTATAACGAGAAGACTGGTCATAGTAACGCACGTGGTAATGTTAAGATAGATGACCGTAAGGCACAGCGTGTTATTACAGGTGATGAAGTGACTTACAATGCCAAGACTGGTTATAGTGCAGGACGTGGAAATGTGAAGATTGTCGACAAGTTAAAGCAGCGCACCATTACTGGTCGTGACCTTACCTACAATAGTAATACACATGAGGGAACTGGCGAAGGCAACGTTTACTACATTGATTATAAGGGTAAGCACGCTTTCTATGGCGATTATCTTCATTATACTGATTCCGCAGCGATAGCCTTTGGTGGTAATCCTGGCCCGTAGCAAAGGATTTTCTCCAAGGTGATACGCTCTTTGTTCATGCTGATACTATTAGTATGAAGGGATTTCATATGAATACTCCACAGATGTATCGTGAGATATATGGTGTGAATAATGTTCGTGCCTATCGTACAGACGTGCAGGCGGTATGTGGTTTTATGGTAGCTAACACCAAGGATTCTTGTCTAACGATGTATGATTATCCAATCGTATGGAGTGGTACACGTCAGTTGGTGGGCGATTCTATTAAGGCATATATGAACGACTCAACCATCCGTCAGGCGTTTGTGTATGGCAATGCTTTCTATTGAAAAAGCTTCCTGAACCCAAATACTACAAACCAGATATCCTCTAATGACATGCGTGCTGACTTTGTCAATGGTGCTGTTCGTCGTGTTGATGCGTGGGAAATGTGGAAGTAGTCTTCATCATACCGATAAGGATAGTACGCTCATTGGGCATAATTATACAGAAACAGATACGCTTGGATGTTTATCTCACCCTGTTCGAAAGCTACAGAAGATATGGATGTCAAAGTCGAATGGCGTTATCAGTCCGATGACACAGATACCACCCGACAAGTTGACACTGCCTCGCTTTTGAACTTTTCGATGAGGTAAGACCCAAGGATAAGAATGATATATTCCGCCTTGCACCACGTAAGACGAGTGCAACCGTACGTAATTCACGAGTGTCTTTACCACCTCGTCAGCAAATAGAATGACGTCTTTGGGTCTTATATACAGACCCATTTGACGTTTTATTAAGCAATACCCTACAACAAATAATGCTATTCTTCCAATCATCACGCCCCCGTCGTTTCCATCATGAATATATGTATGTGGACGAACGCAAGGAACTGCTCAATGATATAGAGCAGCGTGCTCGGCGTGAATTGAATGGTGAAGAGGTGCCTGAGGGTAAGTATCGGGAGGAACTACAGCGCAAAATCAGTGGTTCGCTGAAGCCTCGAAGTGTTGCGCCATAGAGGTAATCGTTTTACGGCATGTGGGTGTCGTTGATTCTTTCTGCAGGTGTCATAGCTCTTCTTACCTTATTTTTATTTATTGCTTTATAGAATCCTTCATGAGTGATATCATACAACTTTTACCAGACAGTGTAGCCAACCAGATTGCAGCTGGTGAGGTTATCCAGCGTCCCAGCCTCTGTTATTAAGGAGTTGGTGGAGAATGCCATTGATGCTGGAGCAACGCATATTGATGTGTTGGTGGTAGATGCTGGTCGCACTTCTATTCAGGTAATCGATGATGGAAAGGGTATGTCAGAGACGGATGCACGCCTTTCTTTCGAGCGTCATGCCACTTCTAAGATTCGTAAGGCTGACGACTCTTTCTCTCTTCGTACGATGGGTTTCGTGAGAGGCATTGGCTTCTATTGCTGCAGTGGCTCAGATAGAGTTAAAGACTCGTATGGAGAGCGAGGATTTGGGTACACATCTGTCTATTGCTGGCAGTCGTTTTTACGGGTCAGGAGCCTTGTTCTTGTCCTGTGGGAAGTAATTTCTGCAGAGAAATCTTTTCTTCAACGTACCTGCTCGACGCAAGTTTTTTTAAAGTCGAATACTACCGAACTCAATAATATCATTACTGCTTTTGAGCGCATCGTGTTGGTTTATCCACAGATATCCTTCACGCTGCACAGCAATGGTACAGAACTTTTTCAATTTGCGTGCTTGTAGCTATCGTCAGCGAATTGTGGAGGTTTTTGGTAAGCGTCTCAATCAGGATCTTTCTGCCGATAGATGTCGACACGAGCCTTTGTCATATCCATGGCTTTGTTGGTAAGCCAGAGTCTGCACGTAAGAAAGCACCTCATCAGTATTTCTTTCGTCAACGACCGCTATATGAAACATCCTTATTTTCATAAGGCAGTCATCACGGCTTTTCGACCGACTTATCCGCAAGGAGAGCAGGTTCCTTACTTTCTTTATTTCGATGTACCAGCAGAGAATATCGATGTGAATATTCATCCGACAAAGACTGAGATAAAGTTTGAGAACGAACAGGCTATTTGGCAGATTCTACTTGCAGCTGTAAAGGAGGCTGTAGGGACGCTTTAATGATATTCCCTGCTATTGACTTTGATACGGAGGGAAAACCTGATATCCCTAGTGTTTCAATCCCAATGTCGGAATGTCCGCACCAAAGGTAGACTTCAATCCCTGCTTATAACCCTTTTCAAACAGACATCTCAACCTGCTAAGTCTTCAGTTCCAGATGGATGGGAAGAACTCTATGCCGACTTAGGGTCTGGTGGTGATATCCGTCAGTCAAAACTTTTTGAACAGCGTGAGGATGAGATGATAAGCAGTAGTTTGGGTACTGTAAGCGATACTGTTGAGGAAGGAACAATTATCTCTTCAGCAGCTACACAGTCCGCAGCAGAGTCGTTGATAGAAGACAAGGCACCCTCTCATTATCAGTATAAGGGCTGTTATATCATGACAGCGGTGAAGTCTGGACTTATGATTATTGACCAGCATCGTGCGCATATTCGTATTCTCTATGAGGAGTATTTGCACCAGTTGTCTGAACATAAAGTACATTCCCAGAAAGTACTCTTCCCTGAGATGGTTCAGTTCTCCGTCTCTGACCAAGTGGTTCTCGATCAGATTCTGCCTGAAATGGCTGAGATGGGCTTCCAACTCGATAGCCTTGGTGGTGGTAGTTATGCTGTTAATGGAGTTCCTGCAGGTATAGAAGGACTGAATGTCGTTGCGCTTATCAATGACATGGTAGCTTCGGCAATGGAGAGCGGAACGAGTGCGAAGGAAGAAATCGACCAAGCTTTGGCATTGAGTCTTGCACGTAATGCAGCCATACCGCAAGGTCAGGTGCTGAGTAGTATGGAAATGGATAATATTGTCAACGAACTTTTGCTTTGTAGTAATGTCAATTACACTCTTCTGGCGAACCAGTAATTGCGATTATGAAGCAGCAGGATATTGAGCATCTTTTCGATAGTTGATAGTCTCTTTTATGACTGTTTTGTCTTATAAAGCCCTATTAGCCCAATCAGCTTAATAGGGCTTATTGTTTGTGTTAATAGCTAAACCATTTAGTAATTAGTATTTTACCTCTTCATAATGATGAGTATAATGCCTCTTTCTTCCTATCTTTAGCCTGTGTGTTGATGCCCCGCACATGTCGTGTTGGTACTTAGCACATGTCGTGTTGTTGGTAAACACCAATGGTGCTGGTGGTAGGAATCTTTCTAAATATCTCTAAAATGGAGTCAATTTGATGTTAGTTTTATTAACTCAATACGATATTCTTTCTTTAAAAGAACGACTGAGTAAGAGGAATGTGCCACCTTATCGTTATAATACAGCAGTAACTTACATTAATGTTCAACGTTAAATAAATAGATTTTTAGAAAAACCGACCCTGATAGATTTTTAATTATTATCTTTGCAGCATGACTCAAACTGAAAAATAACAGGTTTAAAGGTGAAGTGACGGAGAGTTTTGTCAAGATACGACCAGAAAATATGATGGCGGCTCTGGAGTTACTGGATAAGATTGATAGTATCAGTGTCGCAGAGGTTACAGTTGATACGATGACTGGTAAGATTAACAGGGTAGTGAACTTTGAAGAAATCAAGAAACGATGGGAGGAATACCGTGCTGATATGTTCTATACGATCAATTCTACTATGGGACAAGGCTCTGATGAAGGAAAGCAGGTAGAGAAGTTTACTGACCTTATCGACAAGCAGTTCGTTGATGAACCGACTTTCAGAACAGAACTCTCAGTAAGTTGTTTTATGATGTTTTCTTTGATAAGTATCTTTTAGGAGAAAGCTGAAGATGAGAAGTTCGAGCAAACCTTTCTATTCTTTTCCTCTTGACCAAAACTCCGATTAAGACTTCTCTACGCAAGAGTTAAGCACTGATGAAGAGACGGGACTGAAAAAGATATCACGCTATATCTCTGCTGACGACCAACGTACAAAGTTTCGTCAATGAGTATGGCATCATGAAGACCTATAAAGGAACGCTATCAGCCAATTATCAAGTATAGCTTTACGCAGTATAATTATGAGTTCTATCATGATATCCTCCTTGCAGATGACGGACTACCTCAGGAAATCAAGGTGAATATCATCGAGGAGGTAAAGAATAATATTGAGATACTGGTAACTTATCGTATTCACAGACTGAAATAAATATGGCACAATCATATATACCTGCTGGCACAGATGTTATCTGTACGGAGATGTTGTCACATTACCCAGTCAAATCGTTACGGAGAGAGAAGCTAAAGTCTTGTATGGAAAGGAAAGTAAAGCATTACTCACTATGGACAAGAAATTAAGCTGTCAGTTGCAGTGCCGTATTAAAGTCTCGTATTATGAGGGGCTTAGTAGTTTGCTTTTGGGTTTGGCATTGGGCGCAGCTGTTGTTGCACTTACTGTTTTAACTTTTGGTGCAGGTACAGCTGTTGTTGCAGCAGCTGCTATTACCACTGGTGCCTTAGGGGGAGCTGCTATCTTTTATGGGGATAAGGCGGATAAAAGTAGACAGGCTCCGCATGAATGTGATAGTACAAAAGGAGGCACGTGGGAGTTGTATCACAGTAAAGTTTATATAGAGAAGCAAATGCTCTTTTGGAACGCTCTTTTCACTTGTAAGAAAGGAGGGGTTGTCTTTGGTGATGAGTCATGAAAAGCTTTTAGAACTATCAAAAGAAGATTAGCGATAGTAATAAGAAGATATTAGAGTTGAATTACTATTCTAATGCTTCACAAGGTTTTATAGGGTCAGTTGCTAATGCCTTAAGGCATCAGGTGCTGGCGATGTGGCAGGACTTATCATTGGTTCTGGATTGGCGGTGTATGATTATGCTTTCGGTGCAGACGAGAACTATCGTAATCAAAAATATGCAGAATCAGCATGAATATGCTCGCAAAATCTAAAAAGGGGAGCAGGCTGAGTTGAAGCAGATGGTACATCTTGAAACCTGAAATGGGCACGTGATGTCGAGCAAGCGGTGTCCCTAACAGCAGGAGAAGCTAGTAGGTGTTATTGGAAGTAATGGTGAAGTTCTCAAAACTCTTGGACGTTGGGGAGCAGAAGAAGTTTCAAGGTAACAATGTTTCCAGAGCTTGGAGGGTGTTTGCAGGAAGAACAGCTAAAAATGTTGGAAAGCAAATGGTAAGTGAAAGTATTAAAGGTATTATAGATAAAACCAAATTTGCAGAAGCTTGAGTGGGTTTTATTATGTCTCATGATAAGTAATAGTATAGAATTGGGTATGAATAAAGAGGAAAAATAACATTTATGAAGGCATGCTAAAAAATATTAGTGCTGAGTAGAAAGCAAAACGGAAATAGAATAAATATACAAGCACATCAGTTATGAAAAATATCTTTAAGTATATTCCAATGGTAACATTAGGTCAGATCTTAGGTACTGTAGTCGGTTTTCCTTTGTTGTGTTTCCCTTATCAATATATTTTATTATTCAAATAAGTATAACGATGATGCAGAACAGTATTACAAAGAGTATATGAATAATTTTATGACATAGAGGTTACTATGTTAGAAGATAAACTTCAAATATTATTTGGAGAATCAAGACGAGGATGTCAAGACGGTGGAAACCTTTACATCGATGGTACTATTTTGCAAATCCGGTGAGGATGGTATATCCCATTTTATTCTGTAGAATATAAGAAGTTTTTAAGCATAATGTATTTTGTTGATATAAGTCAGATGTACTGCCTTTATGGACGGAAGGTTATCTTGATCTGTCAATAGGGATGATATGAATATCCAGAGTATGGCACAAAGGAGAACCCTGTGCCAAAGTATTGAAGGATATTATGTAGACGAGTCTATCTGAGACAACGACCAAGATTACGATAAGGTATATATGGATAGCTTCTCATCGTGAGAATGTCATACGTTATTTGAAAATATAAGATGCCCAAAAGTGAGTTTACGATTTAAGAATAAAGAGTAAGGTTATTCTACAATGAGTAGGATTTGTATCAGCAAGTAGGGAGAATGAAAATCCAAGCACATCAGTTATGAGAAATATCTTCGCATATTCCAATGGTCACCTTAGGTCAAATTTTAGGTACTGTTGTCGGTTTCCTTTACTGATTTTCCTTATCAATATAGGCGTACTGGACATTTGCAGGCTGAAAACCTCTCGGGTTTTAGTAATGGATATTTGGTAGGCTGGTTATTCCAGCCTACTTTTTGTATTTATGAATCATCTATAAACTTCTTCTTGTTAGCTTCATTCAATCCATTATGATTATGTAGTGCTCTTTTAGTTGTGAGTTAAACTCCTTCCAACAGGTTTGTTGTATTAGGTATTTGCATATCCGGATACCTCACACGTATAGATCCATGGCAGATGTGTCTTAATAGAACGTCTTGCCGTTCTCAGCCTTCTGTGTGTATAAGTTGTCTTGCCCGGAGATTAGAGAGTTCGTTCGTTTAGGAACTCTTTCCATTTATCACAACCATTTATCAAAAAGCGGTTATAAACTCTTTCTTTTCTCAGAGAACATCCTTCATTAATGCCAACAGTCTCAACGCCTGCAGGCAAATGTGGGTTGTTAGTAAGGAGTCTTCTAACTATCTGAAATTGGTGAAATTGACACATTTGTACGGGACAGAAACTTATAGCTTGTAAAAGTCCTACATGCCCATCACACACCACTGCTTTTATCATAGTTCCACGCTCCGTAATATACCGAAGTCCATCAAGATAATCTGTTAGTTTGTTTTTGACAAACGCTGATAGAGTATTTTGCCTGATGAAGCATCCTGAAAACAGCATCACACCAAATATGTCTGAAAAAGTATGTTGTATCCAAATATTATTACTGCAGATTTGAAAAGCAGAAAAGCTATCTACTACTGCGTTCTAACCTGTCGTATGGTTCGTTCTGAACATTTATAAAGAGTGGATAGATCAGATATCGTTCGATTTGCCGTCAGATAGTCGTTCCATAGAGAAATATTATTTATACGCAGACCACCTTGAAATTGTCTACCACAATCCTTGCAGGAATACATCTGAACAGAACGTCGATGTCATTCTGAACATTTGAGCCAGGTTGTTAAGAAGACACAGTATTCATAGACTTTTCAAATGCTGCAAAGGTAGTAAACAAAAGAATTCCGAGAAGTTTTCTAGCCTACCAATGTCGTCCACATTACGCCCCAATATATTTTATTATTCAAATAAGTATAACGATGCTGTAGAACAACATCAGTGATAACTATATATATTTTACGCGACATTGAAGTTATGATGCCAGAAGAAAAATCTGGGCATTATTTGTAGACCAAGACGAAAACATTAAGACATCAGAAATTTTCATAGAACCAGAATGGATAATAATTTCTTTTGCAAACCCGCAAGGGCAATATTATCCTTATTCTGTGCAGAATACAAAATATTTTAGTATTATGTGTTTCCTTTGACCCTACAGTGAAATGCACGCCTTGTGATATGAAAGTTATTCGACCGTCAACAGGGGATGATAGGAACAATCCAGCGTGTATGGAACAGCGAGAACCCGTGCCAGCTAAAGGATAATATGGCGTAGAGCGAATCTAATCCGAGACAACGACCAAGATTATGATAAGGCATATATGGATAGTTTTCATCGAGAATGTCATACGTTATTTGAAATATAAGATGCCAAAAAGTGAGTTTAAAAGAGACGATTTAAGAATAAAGAATAAGTTTGTACTGTAAGGAGTAGGAATCGTATCAGCAAGTAGGGGAGAATGAAAATCAAGCACATCAGTTGTGAGAGAAAATATCTTCAAATATATTCCAATGGTTACCTTAGGACAAATCTTAGGTACCGTAGTCGGTTTCTCTGTTGTGTTTCCTTATCAATATATTTTATTATTCAAATAAGTATAACGATGATGCAGAACAGTATTGCAAAGAGTATATGAATAATCTTATGACGAGGTTATTTATGCAGAAGATAAATCTAAATATTATTTTGGAGAATCAAGACTGAAGATGTAGAGACGATGGAAAACATTTACAGACAAAAATCGATGGTAATTATTTTTGCATCCAAGTGGATCGATAATCCCTTTTTATTCTGTGCAGAATATAAGAAGTATCTTAGTATAATGTACTTTGTTGATATAAGTCAGATGTATTGGCCTTATGGACGGAAGGTTATTCTAACTGTCAACAGGGATGATATGAACAATCCAGCGTATGGAACAAAGGAGAACCCCTCGATACCAGTGTTGAAGGATGTTGGTGTGGACGAGTCCATCCGAGATTATGATAAGGATTATGATAAGGCGTATATGGATAGCTTCTATCATTGAGAATGTCATACGTTATTTGAAATACAAGATGCCCAAAGTGAGTTTAAAAAGACGATTCAAGAATAAAAAGAGTAAGGTTATTCTGCAATGATTAGGATCTGTATCGCAAGTAGGGGAGAATGAAAAATCCAAGCACATCAGTTATGAGAAATATTTTTAAATATATTCCAATGGTATTGGCAGGGCAAATTATAGGAGGAGTGTTGGTTGTCCCTTTGATATACTTCTTATCAATAAATTGTATCCATATAAGTACAATGATACGTTGAGGTTTATGCTGAAGAATATATATACAAAGCGTATCAAGGTTTATATGAATGACTATGATTCAAGATGTATTTGTCTCAATCTGAGCCAGAAACAAAAACATTAGAGACCTGTGGTGAAGATGGATGTAATTATTTCTAATCCTGAAGCACGTTACATCCCTTTCTATAGTCCTGAGTATAAGAAATATTTGAGTATTATGTATTTTGATTTTCCTAAGTCTCATGGTTATGACAATAGAAAAGTATACTGACAGCAAATGAGGATGAGGAACAACTCAGCGTATGGTACCAAGGATAATCCTGTTCCTGTTCTAAAGATGGGAGTTCATGGAACCATTAGAGACAATGACAGAGATTATGACCAAACATATATGGACAGTTTCTATCATAACAATGTCATACGTTACTTGGAAATATAAGATTCAAAGGAGGAGTTTGAAAGACGTTTTCAAGAAGAGAGGATATTCTGCAATGAGTATGAATCGTATCAGTAGGGGAGAATGAAAATCCAAGCACATCAGTTATGAAAAATATCTTCAAGTATATTCCAATGAATACCTTAGGTCAAATTAGGGTACAGAGTCTCCTTTTGTTGTGTTTCCTATCGCTATATTTTATTATTCAAAATAAAGTATAACGATGATGCAGAACAGTATGACAGAAGATTATATGAATAATTCTTATGACATAGAGGTTGCAATGCCTGAAGAGAAGTCAAAGTGTTATCTTAGAATCAAGACGAAGATGTCAAGACGGTGGAAACCTTTAGAACAAGAATGGTTATAATTATTTTGCGAATCCAAGTGGATGGTATATTCCCTTTTTCTCTGTAGAATAAGAAGTATCTCAGTATAATGTACTTTCGTTGATACGAGTCAGATGTATTGGCCTTATGGACGGAAGGTTATCTTGACTGTCAACAGGGATGATATGAATAACCCGAGTATGGAACAAAGGAGAGAACCCTGTGCAGATGTGAAAGATGCTATGGCGAGACGAGGTCTATCCGAGACAACGACCAAGATGAGGATAAGGCATATATGGATAGCTTCTATCGTAGAATGTCAGACGTTATTTGAAATATAAGATGCTCCAAAAAGTGAGTTTAAAAGACGATTCAAGAATAAAGAGTAAGTTATTCTACAATGAGTAAGAATCGGTTTAGCAAGTAGGGGAGAGTGAAAATCAAGTACATCTGTTAGGTGAGAAACATCTTCAAATATATTCCAATGGTTACCTAGGACAAATCTTAGGTACTATAGTTGGTTTTCCTTTGCTGTGTTTCTTATCAATATATTTTATTATTCGAAATAAGTATAACGATGATGCAGAACAGTATTACAAAAGAGTATAGGAATAATTTTATGATATGAGGTTGCTATGCCTGAAGAGAAATTTCAGTGTTATCTTAAGAATCAAGATGAAGACGCTCTAACATCTAAAACCTTCGAACAAAAATGGATAATAATTATTTTTCTAATCCAGAGGTACTACATCCATTTTTATTCTGTGAGTATAAGAAATATTTTAGTATTATGTTTCTGAGTTCAAGGGATAGTGGTGGCCTTATGGAATGAAAGTTACGAGTTCGGGATAAGAAAAGGCTTGTAAAAGTTGGTAATCTCGTCAAAATTCGTATCTTTATAGGTGATAATCAATAGATTGCAAATTTTTGAACGATGATTACCAAGGACAAAAAGTTACTGAAATTTTCGTATAATCGACGAGTTTGTTGGGACTTGAGTGCCGAATTTGCGGAAAAACCTGCGTCTACCGTCTCATAACAGTGACGGCAGCCTACCGAAACCGCAAAGTGACGGGCTCAGAAAGTGAGATTATGCGGACCATTTTGCATGCTATCATTTCGGCGTATATCACTGCAATTTCAAGGAGTATTATTTTGAGATTGGGTCAAAGGGTGATGCGTCAGGATTTTCTCGATAGCGAGTTTCCTATAACCGTACGGTTGAACTCTGCGAGAGTGTTCTTTAAGATGATGCTGTTCATGAAGCTCTGTGCCTTCGGCAGAGTGTGCAGCATAACATTCGTTGATAGCTCATTGATACCCGTGTGTCTGTTCATGCGACGATATTACAACAAAGTCTTTGCCGGCCTTGCCAAGACGGAAAGGGCACTGCATGGGCTGGTGCCATGGATTTGGTGTCTCGCACCTGCTATGCAAATGATTCTGGTGAAGTGATAACGTTCTGCTATATAGGGTGAGCAAATGTGGGATAGCCAGGATATGCGGTATGGACGGTGTCAGGAAGGTCTTGTTTGGGGAAGGTCTTCGCTGCTAGAGGATATATCAAGCAGGAACTCTTTGAGAGCACATCGTCGGTCAAGGGTATCTAACCCGTTCAGCGGCCCAAGGCTAAGATGAGAACAAATTGATGCCTGCGGTGGGACAAAGATCATGCTGAGGAAAGAGTACATCATCGAGGTGCATTAACGAACTGTTTTATAGAACAAGGCCAACCTTTGTTCACTCAAGACACCGCTCGATACACAACTTTATCGCATGACACTGTTCTGCCCTTACAGCATGCACTAGCTAGCTTTGATACCAAGCCAAGAGGCACTGCCATGGTGTATGTGGAAAACAAGGCAGTTGGAACTTTTTCATGCTAAAACTTATCCCGAACCTCAGTAAAAGTTATTCTGACGGTGAATCGAGAAGACATAGCTAATCCGAGTGTGGTACAAGAGGAGAATCCTCGTACAGTAAGTTGAAGGATGCTGGTGTGAACTTGAAGTCCATCCGAGATTATGATAAAGGATTATGTAGAGCGTATATGGTAGCTTCCTATCGTGAGGAATGTCATACGCTATTTGAAATATAAGATGTCCCAAAAGTGAGTTTAAGAGACGGATCAAGAATAAAGAGTAAAGGTTAATTCTGCAATAGTAGAACTCGTTTAGCAAGCTAGGGAGAGAGAAAATCCAAAGCTACATCAGTTATAGAGAAATATCTTTCAATACTCTCCAATGGTCTGCCTTAGGTCGATTTTAGGGTACCAGTCGCTCCTTGTATGTGTTTCCTTGTCAATATGTTTATTATTCAAATAAGTATAACGATGTTGCAGAGCTGTACTACAAAGAGTATGAATAATTTCTTTATGACATAGAGTTACTATGCGTAAGAAAAATCTAAATTATATATAGAGAATGTGGATAAAAGATGTCATTACATCTGAAACTTTTCGTGATAGATACATAACTATTTTAGTAATCCGAAGGTCTGTATTTCCTTTTTATTCTGTAGAGTATAAGAAGTATTTTAGCATTATGTGTTTTTAGGTGCTAATCGTATGCATTGGCCTATGGAATGAAAGTATCCTAACAGTGAACAGTGATATAGAACAATCCTGCGAGTATGGAACAAAGGAGAACCCTGTCAGCATTGAAGGATATTGGCGTAGACGAGCTCTATCCGAGACAACGACCAAGATTATGATAAGGCATATGGATAGCTTCTATCGTGAGAATGTCATACGTTATTTGAAATACAAGATGCTCCAAAAGTGAGTCTAAGAAACGGTTTAAGAATGGGGAATGACAATATTCTAAAAATGACTTACAGGGATATTAGTACGAGTGGCTCAAGGAATCGATTGATTATAAGACCTTTGTAGGCTTTATATGTATGTGAATGGACTCGTTCATATGAGACACCATCCGTAATATGTGTGAGCGTCAACACAAGATGTGCGAGGGCATACGCACATCATGCGCTAACGTTCAATACCCTTTATTAGGTTCTTCCAAAATATGGAGTGAAACACTAACGCTCTTAATATGCTAAGGCACGGAGGTTCAACGAGGACGGAGCTAAACATGATGTCACGGAGGAATCTGACGATACAAGAACGAAAGAGGTGTAGTACAGCTTCCTGATAATTTTTGAGATAAATACTTGAAAAGAAAGTGTCTAATATAACTGCAAACAAACCTGTTGCTCCACGCTACAAGAGTGCCTCCGTGCCTATCACAAGCAGGTTGTGTTTAATAATCCTCCGTATTCTCTATTTCTCTAGTGCGACATTTCGTTAAAGTCCTAAACTTAGGTCACACACTTTATCACTCCAAAATTTCGATGAATCAATTATTAGACTATAATACGTATCATCTCTCAAGCCTCTATGATTTAGGTTTAATCATTGTGAATAAAGATAAGGAGTTACAAGAGTGATTTTTCTATCAAAAAGTAAATTTCCTGTCACTGCTGTCATTATTAGATACTATTTAAAATTGATAGATCTACAAAGTCAGTTATGAATGTTAAAATGACAGCAAAATTAAAAATAAAAATCTTTAGTATATTAACTCCCAAATCCTATCTTAGACCACAATATGTATAATTTTTCTTACTCTGGTATTGCTTCCTAACATCCTTTATTTTCTTATTTGTACTTGTTAGTCTCTTGTGACTTAACGTAGCCCACTACGCCTGCGTTATACAAAAGCCAAACAATCTGCTCGACAATAAAACAAAATATGTTTAGGCTCTAATGAGCAATCTTGGTTTAATAATTCAACGTTAAATCAAATAGTATTTTTAAGAAAACCGACCCCTGATAGATTTTAATTACTATCTTTGTGAACAGACTTATGATTGCTGGTAATCATTAGTGCAAATAAAGGAGCAGAATAGTTAAGATCGTTAAATAACAAGATTACGAAAAGTTATTGATAGTTTTTGGCATTGGCTGGTGTGTCTCATGACCAGTTTTGCCCAAGATGAGAGCTTTCTACTGAGAAGTATAGCGTTGCTACCAACTCGTTTTGGAGCAATTGGTTCGTACAACTTGGTGCAGACTGGAACGCATGGTATTCTAACCAAGAGCATGGGCGTGATGCTGCTATTAGTCCGCTGAAGGACTTCCGTTCAAAGCCGGGTGCAGCTTTCGCTATTGGTAAGTGGTTCACACCGGCTATCGGTCTTCGTACAAAGATACAAGGTATCTCGGGGCAAAGCGTGTCGGTCGTTGAAGCAGCAATCCTGCTTCTCAGCTTGATAACAGCAACAAGTATTGGATTGCACAGAGCAGTAATGTTCAACTTGAGCAACCTCCTTTGCGGTTACAATGAGAACCGTGTTTTGGAATCTGATTCCTTTTGCTGGTGCAGGTGTTGACGTTCGATGTCGGCTAACCGTTATGCAATGGGACTGAGTGCAGGCCTTCAATCTTCTTGGAAAGGTGAGCAAAGGAATGCGTGTCTATCTTGAAGCTGGTTGGAACCGCATGTGAAGGCGACCTCGATGGTGCTGCATACGCAAACAATGAGCGTCGTGGATGGGAGTCACATGACAATAACCTTTATGCAGAAATTGGTTTTGAATTTCAATATTGGTAAGAGTACTGGAAGAAGAGTCCAGATATAGAAGCTATCAGTACACAGCATCAGGCGGCCTCGATAGACATTGAATGCACGCCTCAGGATGCAGAGGAAGAGAAATGCATCGCTCTTCGTAATGAATTGACCAACCAGAAGCCGCTGAGACCGTTTCAGAGTCTGTGAAGCAGTTGGTGACAACTCCAGCTTTCAGTCTTCTTCGAAATCAACCAGTCTACGATTGCTTCTCAGAAAGACCTCGTAAACGTGACGTGCATTGGCGAAGCATGCTAAGGACAATAATAACAACCTCCTTTGTGACAGGTTGCGCTGACAGCGCAACGGGTTCTGCTGATTACAACCAAAGACTGTCTGAGCGTCGTGCAAACAGTAGTCGCCAACGAACTTGCAGCAGATGGGTATTGAGAACAATAAGATTACGACTGTTGGTGGTGGCGTGGAGAGACCTTGTCTCGATCTTTTCAACCGTCGTGCAACGGTTCAGATCATGGAACAAGATAAGTTCAATCAAGATGTTTTCTGAATGTGGGCAGGGATACACGAGCGTATCCTACTTTTTGTTATGATGATAGGAGTACTGGGCTTATTAGGCTTATGGGACCAATAAGCCCAATACGATTCTATCGATGTCCTTGTGTCCTCCATCGTGTAAGCAAGGGCTTAAAGACCTTCTGCAGCGTGATAAGACGAACGAACAAGCGGACCACTCAACTCCGTGCTTAAAACCTTTCTAAGGCTATCCGTTTATATGCAGCAAACTTTTTCGCGTGATATAGGCTTAACGGGCAGGTGTTCGCAGTAGGTTGGAGACACTGACCGAGTGTAAGGCGTTGACAACTCCGCTGAAAGAATATCGTCCATTGTCTCTAAGATTTCGTCGTGGGTTTCACCTAGCCGAGCATGAAGCCAGTCTTGGCAGTGATACCACAGTTGGCTATCTCTCAGCACTTCTAAACTGATGTTCGTAGCGTGCCACAGAGCGTACGGATGGGCGTGAGGCGACGCACTGTTTCCATGTTGTGTCCTGCTACGTGGGGTGTGTTGCCATGACTTGTCGTATAAGGTCAGCTTTTCCCCATAAAGTCTGGGATGAGTGAGTTTCAATCTTTGTGTCAGGGTTTAATCGGCGCATCTCTTCGATGGTCTTTCATCCAGTGGGCTGCACCATAGTCGGTAGGGTCGTCACGATCAACAGAGGTGATGACGGCATAACGTAGCTTAAGAGCTTTTCACCGACTCAGCCACACGACGTGGCTCGTCAGGGTCTGAGTCAGTCTGGTCCGCCACTTAACGTGTACAGAAACGGCACTTTCGTGTACAGATATCACCGCCAATCATCAATGCTGCACGTGCCATCCAACATTCCGAGCGATTTGGGCAGAGTCCACTGTACAGATAGTGTTCATATGATGCTTGGCAAGGATACCAGCCGTCTCCCGCCGACTTCTTCGATGTGAGGTCAATCTTTCAAGCCACTTTGGTTTCATTACGTGTGGCTCACGTCTAAGAGCAGACGGAGGAACTGTCGCAGCTCAAACCACGGATAATAGTGGATAGATTCTATGTTTTCCAACCTCTTCTACCGCCTCTCGTCAGAACTCACAGCCTTAAGTAGGCTGAGGAAATCATGGTCGATATCGCTCAAGAAGAGTTAATCACCCACTCATATTGATAGTTTCCAATGATGCTATTCTCTTTAGTTCAATATGGGGCTTCAAGTGTTCCAACACCTTCAAAACGATGCTTTCGAATGAGGGAGTATTTGGGAATTTTACCATAAACAAAGTCGTCAGAAGATAGTTCTTTCTCTATCTCTGCAACTTCTTTCATGTCTTCTTCCGTTAGTTCGAGCACCTCAGTACCACACATTTCCTGTCGTACATAGTCCATAAAAGCCAAGATATCTAACTGTGTATAGGTCGCAACATTCGTTACTCTTTGTCTGACAGACGCTACACCTTTGCTTTGTAGTTTCTCTTTTGCAGGAGTGAGTGCATTAGACAGGTGGTCAAGTTGGGTGTTAAAGAGTAGGGAGTTGTGCAGAACACTACGGTTAGATAGTTGATAGAGCACAACCCGATACTTTTGTTCCGTTAATGAGAATATCATTTCGGCCCGATAACTGTGCGTCAATCTTCAGTCCTTTTAGTAAGTCTGCCATTCGTTGCATATAAGCAGCAAAGGCTTCGTTGGCATTGACGGAACGTGAAATATAAGAAAATTGTATGCAACCCTTGTCGGCATAGATACATCCGCCACCACTTTTCCGTCTGAAAATATCAATCTTGTGTTCTTTACAGTAGTCTGTATTGACTTCATTATCAATCAACTGATTGCGTCCCAACATCACTGTAGGGTTCACTCGCCAGCCCATAAAGTAGTCGTCATCGGTATAATGCCGTGTTACATATTCTTCTACTGCAGAAGTAGAAGAGCAGTTGATGAATCGGTATCTGGTTTAGGTAGTAGTATATATTTCATCGTTGGTGATTGATTTTATGGGAACAAATGTACAAATAAAATAATTAAAGAGAGAAGAAAGTCGAAAATAGTGAGGAGGGCACTATTAGTCATTAGCCTTTATTGACCTAATAAGGCTAATAAGCAACCTCATGCAAAAAGCAATCATCACTCTTATACTTTTTCGTACATTTGTAGTCGAATTTATCAGCTTTAAATAAAGGTATAGGGTTATGTTAAAAACAATTCGTATCAGTAGCAGCCGTAGCAGTACTAACTACAGGGAGTTGCTTTTGCTGCAGTGCAGCAGGATAAGGTAATGATAAGCAGGCAGACATGGCACCTACGTTGTCAATACTGACCAGCCTCTGTTCAAATGTAAAGGGATTTAAGGGTGCAACACCATGTAGAGGTTTATATTAAGAATAATAAGGTTGTCAAGGCTGAGGCTTTTGCCAAATCGCGAAGGTCCCAAGTTCTATGATAAGGTGAAAGCAGGGTTGTTTCCAAAGTTTAATGGCATGAAACTCTCAAAAGCAGCAAAGGCTGAGAGTCTTGATGCGTGTGACCGAGCTACCTATACATCACGTGCTGTGAAGGAGAATATAGCTGCTGCCGTAGCTACTATAAGAAGAATAAGTAAGAGTTAGTTAACTATTAACATAGAAGATATGATTAGATTAAATGCTTTTTCAAGGTAAAGGCTGGTGTAACAACTGCCCAAGTGAAGGCTCTTGCAGATGAATTAGTAGAACTTTCACGTAAAGATGAAGGTAATAAGGGTTACGATTTGTTTGAGAGTACAACCCAACCAGGTGTCTTCCTTTTCTGTGAAATCATGGGAGGACAAGGCTTGTTTGACGCGTCATGCTCGTTCAGAACATTTCACTCGTATTGTTCCTGAATTAGAAAAAGCTGACAGATGGTGGCTTAAGCATTGAGCAGTTTGAGCGCTAATCACAAATAATCTTCTCTCTTCATTATTCTTTTAGTCGTTGACTATTTAGTCGAAGAGTGGGGATAAAGAAACTAAATAAAAAGAGCGTATCAAGGAGTCTTTAATCTTCTCGATACGCTCTTTCTTTATCGTTTAGCAAACCCTTTATCCTTTTTCGGTAATCACTCCCTCCCTATGGGGGAGGGGTTGGGGAGGGGCCAGCCCTTACTTTTACATCCCCAACCTTAATCAAATACTCCGCAAATCTGCACAGCATTCAATGCAGCACCCTTACGGATTTGATCACCAGTGAGCCAGAGAGTATTACCATTGTCATCGGCAAGGTCCTCACGGATACGACCCACATAGATGTCATCGTGACCAGCACTCTCGAGTGGCATAGGGTAGACATAGTTCTGTGGATCATCAACAACAGTAACACCAGGAGCAGCCTTCAAAGCCTCACGAATCTCCTCAACTGAGAGTGGACGCTCGGTCTCGAACCATACAGCCTCTGAATGACTGCGGAGAGAAGACACGCGGACACAGGTAGCAGAAGTGCGAACATCAGAGTGCATAATCTTACGCGTCTCGTTAAACATCTTCACCTCTTCCTTTCGTATAGTCGTTCTCTGTCATCTTATCAATCTGTGGAATGACATTGTATGCCAACTGATGTGGGAACTTCTCGATGGTCTTCACTTCGCCAGTCTCAACAAGTTCTTGTACTGCTGCTGCAACTCTGCCATTGCAGCAGCACCTGCACCAGAAGCACTCTGATAGCTGCTGACATGTATTTTTCTTGATATGGCTGAGCTTTATCGATAGGATTTAATACGACAACCATCATAATGGTAGTACAGTTAGGGTTGGCAATGATGCCACGTGGACGGTTCAAAGCATCCCTCAGCATTGATTTCAGGAACAACCAATGGTACGTCATCATCCTGACGGAACTGGCTTGAGTTGTCAATCATCACAGCACCATATTTGGTGATGGTCTCGGCAAACTCGGCTGATGTACCACCACCCGCACTTGTGAAGGCGATGTCTCACATCCTTGAAATCATCGTTATGTTGGAGCAGTTTTACTTCGTATTCCTTTACCCTGAATGTGTATTTTCTTACCCTGCTGAACGCTCTGAACCAAAGAGAACGAGGTCGTCCATTGGGAAAGTTTCTTTCAGCTAAGATGCGCAGGAACTCCTGACCTACGGCACCACTGGCACCAACAATTGCTACTTTCATATCTTTTTATCTTTAATTGTTTACGAACCTATTCGTAGTTGCAAAATATACTATTTTTTCCCTAAGACAAACAACGGTATGTTAGTCTTTTTTTCTGTTTTCGATAGATATAATCTGTTGTGTATCGTTGTTTTCGTCATTTTGTGAGGATTATATAGGTTTATTAGGGATTCTTCCATTAAAAGGCATAGATAGGAATAGAATAAAGGTTTATACACTTTTTAAAGACAATACCACTTGTTTTCATATCTTTGGTGTTTGTAAACTATTTTCATGTGACTTAAAACCAATACATGCTCTTTTGGCTTCTTAAAGACGCCTAATTGACTTGCAAGAGGTGCCCTTTAAGACCCTTACTAACGCCCTTTGAAGTCCAATTAAGCACCTTTACTTTGCTGCTTTTATAACTATTTGATTCTCTGTTGGTTGTAAAGTCGCTTTCTATGTGGCTTTTTACTTGATTTTGAAGGAGGTTTAATCGAGTTAATGTAATGATTTTTCAGAGTCTTTTCTGTGTTTTTGACGGATTTATATGAAAAGGTTTTCTGTGTCGGAGGACGATAATATAGAAGGAAGTTGAGAGTCTTAGCTATGTTCTTGTTAAATGAGTAACCTCGGTTCTTTCGTTGAAACTATAGGAAAAGCATCTGTACATTTAACGGAAAGAACCCTTATTAGAGAGGTATTATTAGGTGGTTGCCAAAGTTTTTTCGTAACTTTGCAGACAGTAATTTATAGATACGCATGCTGAATTTATCTCAATATTTCGATAACCGACCCGACATTGATTTTCTTTTTGTTGTTTTGCTGATGATATTGCTTTCGCCTATCATCATGGGACGACTGCGCATTCCACATATCATCGGTATGGTGTTGGCAGGTGTCCTTGTTGGAAAATATGGACTGAATATTCTTGGGCGTGATGCCTCGTTTGAACTTTTTGGACGTGTAGGACTGTACTATATCATGTTCCTTGCAGGTCTGGAAATGGATATGGAGGGACTGAAGAAAAACCGTAATAGGGTGATGGCCTTCGGTATGTTGACCTTCCTTGTCCCCTTTGCAATGACCTATTTTATGGGTGTCAGTCTTTTGGGCTATATCCCTCTGGCATCGCTTCTGCTTGCGGCAATCATGGCTTCTAATACGTTGATAGCCTATCCGATAGTAGGACGATACGGATTGACGCGACATACGAGTTCGACGCTGAGTGTGGGTTCGTCTATGATGGCTCTCTTTATGGCTTTGATAGTCATGGCTTCCATCGTCAATTCGTTTCATGGCAATGGCGGTATACTCTTTTGGCTACTATTCATTCTGAAGTTTGTGGCTTATTGTGTGGGCTTGATTATGGTGATACCACGTGTGACACGTTGGTTCCTTCGTCGATATTCAGACGCTGTGATGCAGTTTATCTTTATCCTTGCAGTGGTGTTTCTCTCGGCAGCATTGTCGATGCGGTAGGGTTAGAAGGAATCTTTGGAGCGTTCATGTCAGGTTTGATATTGAACCGATTTGTGCCAAAGGTATCTCCATTGATGAACCGTATAGAGTTTACAGGTAATGCACTCTTCATTCCTTACTTCCTTATCGGAGTAGGAATGCTGATTAATGTACGCTTGCTTTTTGCAGGAAGTAAGATACTTTGGGTTGTATTCTGTATTGTCTTCTTCGGTACTTTGGGTAAAGGCGGTAGCAGCTTATTTGGCAGCCTCGTATCTTCCGTATGTCTTGGTTGGCTGGTCACATGATGTTTGGTTTGACCAGTGCCCATGCTGCTGGAGCTATTGCGATGGTGATGGTAGGGCGTAGATTAGAGGTGGCACCAGGTCAATATCTCTTTGGTGACGAGGTTTTGAATGGAATAGTAATTATGATACTCTTTACCTGTGTCATCTCAACCGTCATTACAGAACGTGCTGCACAACGCCTCCGTTTGCAGGAAAAGGAAGATCAGAATATGATGAAGAACCTCGATGATGAGAAGATTCTTATTCCAGTGAAGTATCCAGAGTATTCTGATAACCTCATAACCATGGCTACATTGATGCGTAATCCACGTTTGAAACGAGAGTTGGTGGCATTGAATGTGGTATATGATGATGTGAATATGCGCCATAATCAGGCAGAGGGACAGCGTTTGTTGGACCATCTTTGCCATTTGGCGAGTGCGTCAGATGTACCGATGGTGACGCAGGTACGTGTTGCAGCAACATTGCCAATGGTATTAAACATGCTTTTAAAGAGTTTCAGGCGTCAGAGATTCTGATGGGATTACACTTCCATAAGGAGATTAATCGTAGCTTTTGGGGAGAATTTACACGAAGTCTATACAATGGTTTGAGCCGTCAGATTATCGTGACACGTATCTTACAACCACTGAATACAATTCGTAGAATACAGGTGGCAATCCCTTCTCGTGCTGAGTTTGAACCAGGTTTTTACCGTTGGTTGGAACGATTGGCACGTATGGCAGGCAACTTGAGTGTCGTATAGCATTCCATGGACGTAACGAAACGTTGCAACTTGTCAATGAATTTATTCGCAATCGCTTCCCAAGTGTTAGGGCTGAATATGAAGAGATGGCGCATTGGAAGGATTTACCAACGCTTGGTTCGCAGGTTCGAGAGGACCACCTCTTTGTCATAGTGACAGCACGTAAGGGTACGATATCTTATAAGACGGCAATGGAAAGACTTCTGAAGAACTGAATAAGTTTATTAAAGGTAAGACAATCATGATTATCTTCCCAGATCGAGTATGGTAGTGAGATGGATGATATGACCTTCGCTCAGCCACAGCATACGGAGGAACGCAGTGCTTATGAGGCTGTAAGAGAGTGGATTCATAATAAGGTGTAAGAGGATATTAGGCTAATTAGGCCAATTAGGTTAATATGGCTAATAGCCTCAATAGCCCCAATAAAAAGAATAGAATATGATAGATATTAAGAACATAACTAAAAGCTTTTGGCTCACTTCAAGTGTTGAAGGGTATTGACCTTCGTATTGAGAAAGGGAGAGGTTGTCAGTATTGTTGGTCCATCTGGAGCTGGTAAAACCACCTTTGTTACAGATACTTGAACGCTGGACAAGCCAGATAGTGGCTCTGTTGTTGTGGATGGTATTGACGTGGGCAGCCTGTCAGCTGGTAAGTTGAGTGATTTCCGCAACCAGCACTTAGGCTTTGTCTTCCAGTTTCATCAGCTTCTTCCTGAGTTTACAGCTCTTGAGAATATTATGATTCCTGCTTATATTGCTGGCAAGAAGAATAAGGATGCACGTCAGCGTGCCGAAGAACTGTTGGAATTTATGGGCTTGAGCGATCGTGCTAATCATAAGCCTAATGAACTTTCCGGTGGTGAGAAAGCAGCGTGTAGCGTAGCTCGTGCGTTGGTAAACAACCCTGCTGTTATCCTTGCCGATGAGCCTTCTGGTAGTTTGGATAGTGAGAATAAGAAGGAACTGCACCAACTCTTCTTCGATCTCCGTGATAAGTTCGGTCAGACCTTTGTCATAGTTACACACGATGAGGGGCTTGCACAGATAACAGATAGAACGATACATCTTAAAAGATGGCTTGATACAGAATGACGTTTGTCAAGATACAGAATGACATAAAGACATATCTTTTAATGACATATTCTATATAGATTATGTTTGCTGACGATAAACTTAATTATATAATCGCCTGATGAATACTAGAAGAACTTATAAAGTTGATAATTAACAAAGCCTATGAAGTTCGGAGCTATTTTGGTGGCTGGGTACTTTAGAGAGTGTATATAAAAAGCATTACTGATAGAACTCAGAGAAGCTGGACTGAAAGTGGAGGATGAAGTAGAGATGCCTGTTCGATATAAAGGATCATATTATAGGTGATTTCAGAGCAGATATTGTTGTAGAAGGATGTGTTATCATCGAACTAAAAGCAGTTGCTCAGTTACTTCCAGCACACGCAATTCAGATTGGTAAACTACCTTTCAGTAGCTGGAGTAGATAATGGTCTGCTTATAAACTTTTGGTGCTGCAGAGATTAGAGATTAAAACGTAAGTACAGAGTTTATAATCCCTCATTCACTAAAAAGAAAAATCGTACTTTAAGCTCGATAAGATAAATATGTCATTGAAAGAATATGTCTTTATGTCATTCTGGCTTCAGGCAACTTAAAATATTGAACATTATGTCTAAAATAAAAGCTTGGAGCATACAATACGCTCACAGTACTGAAGATTGCCTTACGTGAAGGCAATGGTGATCCATTCGGAATCTACCTTGATGGTGGACCGGCTGGTGAGATACTCATGCCTCAGAAGTATGTCCTAGAGGGACAGAGATTGGGGATGAACTGGAAGTATTTGTTTATCTTGACCAGGATGAACGCCCGATTGCTACTACTGAGGAACCTTTGGCGCAGGTAGGCGACTTCGCTTACTTGGAGTGTTCGTGGGTGAATGAGTATGGTGCATTCCTCTCTTGGGGGGTGATGAAAGACCTCTTCTGTCCTTTCCGTGAACAGAAGAAGCGTATGACAATCGGCAATAGCTATATTGTTTATATTCATCTTGACGAAGAGAGCTATCGTCTTGTTGCCTCTGCAAAGGTAGAGCATTATCTTGACGAACAGCCACGAGGTTATAAGCATGGACAAGAAGTTGACTTGTTGATATGGCAGAAGACTGACCTTGGCTTCAAAGTTATTGTCGATGATAAGTATCCAGGCCTTATCTATGAGGATCAGGTGTTCCAATATGTCCATACTGGTGACCGCTTAAAGGGTTATATCTCAACGGTTCGTCGTGATGGTAAGATTGATTGTACACTTCAACCAACAGGACAACAGCATGCGGAAGGCTTTGCAGAGGTCCTGCTTCAATATCTGAAAGATAACGATGGAGTATGTGATCTTGGTGATAAGAGTGAAGCAGAGGATATTAAACGCCGTTTTCAGGTATCAAAGAAGGTGTATAAACGAGCTGTTGGAGACCTCTATAAACGCCATTTGATTACGGTTGACCCCCTGTCAATACGTTTAGTAAAGTAGAATTGACTCTTTTTCTCAATTTTTTATCGTACCTTTGCATAAGATAGACTGCACTCGACAAAGCGAAAACAAGTTTTCCTTTGTCCTCGTTTGCACTATCTTTGCATAAGATAGGCTGCACTCAACAAAGTGAAAGCAAGCTTTTTTTGTTCTCATTTGCACTATCTTTGCACTCTAAATAAAGGATAATAATAAAACAATGCAGAATCAATTTTCAAGAACCCAACTTCTTCTTGGTAAGCCCGCTATCGACACGCTTAATGGTAGTCGTGTCGCTGTCTTCGGTGTTGGAGGTGTTGGTGGATATGCAGTAGAAGTATTGGCACGTAGTGGCGTGGGAGCTATTGATGTTATTGATGACGACCGTGTTTGTTCTAACAAATGTCAACCGACAACTCCTTGCTACCACTCGAACAGTGGGAAAGCATAAAGTAGATGTTGCTGAAGAGCGCATTCACTCAATCAATCCACGATGTATCGTGCGGAAATATCAGACATTCTATTTGCCTGATAACGCCGATCAGTTCGATTTCTCATTATGATTATGTCATTGATTGTATTGATACTGTAACAGCTAAGCTCGATCTTATCTATCGTTGTCATGAAATGAATATCCCATTGCTTTCTTGTATGGGTGCTGCTTATAAAATGGATGCCACACAGTTCCGTGTGACTGACATCTTCAAGACGATCAACGATCCATTGGCAAAAGGTGATTCGTAAGAAACTTCGTAAAACAAAAGATTAAGCATCTTAAAGTAGTATACAGTCCTGAGGAACCGCTTGAGAGTATCGAACAACCAGAAATCTCTTGTCGTTTCCACTGCATCTGTCCCGATAAGGATATGCGTAAGTGTACTGACCGGCATACTATTCCAAGTTCTAATGCGTGGGTACCAGCTGCGGCTGGACTTATTGCAGGTGGAGAAGCTGTGAAAGATCTTGTACATCTTGCAACACTATGCGTATCCGTCCTGAAGATGAGGCTACAATGAGCCTGCTCGTATCGCCCATGAACGTGCCGCAAAAGATGTTGGAAGAGCATAAACGCTTTAAGGCTGAGAAGGCTGCAGCAGTCAAATAATGAGATTAAATTCAATATATAAAAGGGATACAAGTCCTTCTATTTTTCATGGAAAGCGTATAGTTCTAAAACAACTATATAAAATATTAAAAGGATATCTGGTGACGTTCTGTTTCCAGATGTCCTTTATTTTATTGTCGTTTTTCAGGTATACTGATGATGTCGCATATAAACAAATGCGGAATCTTTCTCTGTGATTATTTTTGAAAAATAGTTTGCTGTCATTTTTAACATTTTCGTGTATCGTCTTTATATCCAGTGTGTTATATCTTGTGTTGGAGTGATAGCAGTGACAGCAAATTTGAATATACTGTAGTGAGGATATTCAAAGGAGTAATAGAATTATGAGGTGTTTTGTATCTTTATCTGAAATTTTTATTTAAAAAGATATAGAATTACTTGTTATTATGAAAAATAATATTTATTTTCGTCCCATAATATGTTCCTGTTACATGATTACGTGTTTGCAGATTATAAAAACCTATTTTCAATGTTACTATGAGAGAAGAAGCCTACAAAGTCAAAAGAGAGTTTCTCGTTTTATTGAAGAGGTGCCATTTGCGCATATGTATGTTATGTGTATTGTTTGCCCCTCCATCTCAGTATGTGCAATCTACTTACGCAGATTCTTTAACTCGTGAGTTTTATAGTGGACAGGAAGTGTCTCAAAAACGACACGTATCAGGAATAATAGTGGATGAAAAAGGAGAAACCTTAATTGTGTGACCGTTGCTGTTAAGAATGGCAAGAATATGTGTCTTACAGATGCTGAGGGACATTTCAATATATGGCTAAACTCTAATGAGTCAACTCTTGTAATCTCATACATAGGTATGAAAACTATGGAAGTTGCTGCACTTCATGATGGTCCTTTGAAGATTGTCATGAAGGTTGACGATAATCCTTTGAATGAGGTTATTGTAACGGGTTATCAGACGTTGTCTCGTGAGAGAACAACAGGTTCGTTTAATGTTGTAACTGCAGATAAGTTGAAAGATAAGTTACAAACGAACATTATTAACCGATTGGAAGGAATGGTCCCTGGACTTGTTTTTCAAAATGGTGAATATTATCTAAGAGGTATGTCAACTCTCCGTGGTGGTCCTACTCGCAATGAGCCTTTGCTTGTGGTAGATGGACTTCCTTTTGAAGGAAATATCAGTAGTATAAACCCTTCTGTTGTTAAGAATATAACTTTCCTAAAAGATGCAGCAGCAGCATCTATTTATGGTGCACGAGCTGCTAATGGAGTTATAGTTATTACAACTATTGATGGAAAGGGTAATGGAAAAACTTCAGTTCAATATGATGCCAGTATAAAGTTCACTCCAGCCCCAAATATGAGTGGACTACATCGGTTGAATAGTAGAGAGTTAGTTGATTTACAAAAGGATGGATTCAAATATGATCCTGGTCAATATGCCTATCTTGACCCACGTGAAAGGGTTAATCCTGTTTTGGAACTTTTGTATAAGAATAGAGCAGGAATGATTGATAATAATGAATTAGAAAAAGGCTTAGAAGTATATCGGAATTTAGATAATCGAAAGGAACTTGAAGATTTCTACACGAAAACAGGGGTTCGGCATCAACATAATGTTAGCATTTTAGGTGGTAACTGGGCTAATCGTTATGCTGTCAGCCTTAATTATGATGGGAATAGCTATAATGCTCGATATCTATCATCAGAGAGATATGGATTTAGCTTACGTGATAACATTGGCTTCTTTAGATGGCTAAATGCTGACCTCAGTGTGACAGGTAGCTTTTCACGTGATAAAGGTGATACTGGTATGGGGCAGTTTACAGATATCTACCATAATTACCCTTCATATACAATGCTTCGCGATAAAAATGGAACACCAATCAATTTCCCCAAATATAAGTCCGATTATGAATTAGAACGTTTGAAAGAACTTGGGCTTATGGATGAGAGCTTTAATCCGATTACAAATCGAAAAGAAGAGAACTTCATAACGAAAGATCAATATTATAAGATTCAACTTGGATTAAACTTTAAGATTGCAAAAGGTTTAAATTTTGATATTCGTTTCCAGACAGAGAATACTGTGAGTAAGACGACAGAGTTTCATAGTGCAGAATCATATTATGTACGTAATATGATTAACGATGCTGCACAGTATAATACTATGCGGAAGACTCTTACACTCAATGTTCCAAAGGGTGCACAGATGGGTGAGTATAGAAGTGATATGTCTGCTTACACGTTGCGTGCACAGTTAAACTTTTCCAAGGAATTTGGGAAAAACTCTATTACTGCAATTGCAGGTGGAGAGCGGAGACAAAAAAAGTCTACAGGAACCTCTATCTATTATATGGGCTTCGATGAAAGTAGTTTAGGATATAAGCCTGTTAATCCGTTGACACTATCATCACTTATGCGAACAGAATCGCTCAATGGTTATTTCATGTGGCAGTCTATTTATAACAATTATATAACGGATGTAGAAAATCGTTTTGTATCCTTTTATAGTAATGCTGCTTATAGTTTTGATAATCGATATGATATAACAGGTAGTATTCGTGTAGACCAATCAAATCTATTTGGTACAGATCCCAAGTTTCAATATCGTCCACTTTGGTCAGTTGGTGGTGCGTGGCATATTATGCGAGAGAAGTTTTGGAAAGGTAAAGCATCATGGATTGATAATCTAACCTTAAGGTTAACTTATGGTATTGGAGGAAATGTTCCGAAAGATGCGGGACCTTATCTAACTTTAGAAGCTGCACGTTATAATCAGTGGAGTAGAGATTTTGCGTCTGCTATTAAGAATCCACCTAATCCAACATTACGTTGGGAAAAGACAGCTACAACAAACATAGGTGTCGATTTCGCTTTCTTTGGGAATCGTATCACAGGTGCCTTGGAGTTCTATAACAAACGTTCGAATGATTTGTTGGCAAACAGGGAAGCTGACCCGACACTTGGATGGCGAAGAGTTACACTGAATTATGGTACAATGTATAACCGCGGTATTGAGTTTATGTTGAGTAGTAATAATATAAGAACAACTGACTTCTCATGGTCTACTACTCTAAACTTTGGTTATAATAAGAATAAGTTGATAGATATAGATGACTCTGATATCAATGTCTTCGGTATAACTTCTGGAAATGCTTCTGTAAAGGGTTATCCATTGGGGGCAATCTTCAGTTTCCGTTATGCAGGATTGAATGGAACAGATGGTACACCACAATATTATGTCGATGGTGGGAGTCGTGTTGCAAAGGAAGTTACATCTTTGGATGATCTGGTATATTCGGGGACAAGAATCCCCAAATATAATGGGTCTCTAACTAATATTTTCACTTATAAGAATTTTAATCTCTCTATTATGTTTGTCTATTATGGTGGTCACGTACTTCGAGGTGAGGCTGCTCCTTTCCTTTCTGTTGCCCCAACAACAAATGTGAATCGAGATATTCTGAATAGATGGCAACAACCTGGTGATGAGAAACGTGCTAATGTAACTCCGGCATTTACGGGTTATAGCCTTGATGCAACAACGGTTCGTCACCCTTGGTATGCTGCTGATGTTCATGTTATTAAAGGAGATTATGTAAAGTTACGTGACTTGTCGCTTACCTATAACTTTGATAAGCAGCTAATTGGGAAATGGGGGCTTAGTAATTTGGCTCTGATACTACAAGTGCAGAACCTCCTGACTTGGCACGCAAATAATGAAGGGATTGACCCTGAGGCTCTTGGAACATTTGGTTACGGATGGGGACAAAGAGGTATTCCTAACCCAACGACTTGGTCAATTGGTTTATCTGCTAAATTTTAAGTTAATAAGAAATGAAGAATGTTACGACAATATTGGCGATCTGTGTTGTGGTGATGCTAACGGGTTGCAATGATTATCTTGATATAAAGCCTAAGGGTGAGAAAATCCCTACAACGGTGAGTGATTATGAAACATTACTGAACTATGAAAGTGTGCAGAAAGTTTCAGATACTTATCCTGCATACCTTACGGATGATGTTTTTCTCCCTGACGTTGCAGAAGGTACTGCTACGCCTGGATTAAACAGTGTAGACCAGTCTATTCGTAACCTTTATCTTTTTAAGAAGGATGTTTTTGGCGATGCACAAGATGATGGATTTTGGTTTGCTTCTTATAACCGAATTTATTATTACAATACGGTTATAGATAATATCATGAATGCTGACGGCTCTGATGAACAACAAAAACTCTCTATTCGAGCTGAGGCTTTGATAAGTAGAGCATTGGAGTACCTTTATCTTGTTAATGGTTACGCAAAACATTATGATGCACGTACGGCGGAGTCGGACCCTGGTGTACCTCTAATATTAGATGAGGATATTTCAAAGAAGAACCTTGTTAGGGCAAGTGTAAAGGATGTTTATGCACAGATTTTGTCTGACTTACAAACTGCTTTGCCGAATTTACCTGTACAGGCTAAAGGAAATGCTTTTAGAGCATCAAAGGCTGCAGGATATGGCGTTTTGGCTAAAATGTATTTGTATATGGGTAATTATGCTGAGGCTTTAAAGGCTGCAAACGAAGTGTTGGAAATAAACAATTCTTTATTAGATTTGAAGAAGTATGCCGTGGTAAAACCTCAAAGTTCTATAGGACGCACCAATGTTCCGCAAGATATTGATAACCCAGAAAATATTTATATTAAATTTGCACCATACGTGTATGGTTTGAGTTCTAAGGTCTTTGGCTCTGACGAACTTATTAGCCTCTTTTCAGAGGATGATATGCGACTTCAAGTTTATTTTACAAAGAACTTCCGTAATATCCCAACAGATAAATATGTCTGGGCTCCTTACTTACGAGCAAATTTAGCAGTGTCATCTCCTGAAATCTATCTTATTGCTGCAGAATGCGAAGCACGAGAAGGGTCTGTTGAGCGTGCCATGTCTCTTATTAACAAGTTACGAGACAACCGAATCAGAAATAATACTCCTCTTGTTGCTATAGATAGGAGTGATGCATTACAGAAAGTGCTTGAAGAGCGTAGACGCGAACTTGCAATGTCAGGTATGGTGAGGTATATTGACCTGAAACGCTTGAATCAAGACTCGCAATCTGCAAAGACAGTAACGCATGTAACAAGTGAGGGGACGTTTACTTTAGAGCCCAATTCGCCTCTTTATGTACTTCCTATTCCCGCAAAGGTCATGAGGTTTAATAAGAATTCAATGCAGCAAAATGAAAGATAATAATATGTTACGTAGAAGTGGACTTTTAGCTCTTTTACTTTTCTTCTGTTTAATTGTTCAATCTAAGGGTGTAACACTTGTGGGACGTGTTTCTAATCCTGCAATTAAGCAACTCTATGTTTTTTCTGTTTATGATGAGCAGAATGTTTATTTGCTTCCACTTGATTCAATAAGAGTTGTGGATCAAGGTTTTAACTATCATAATGATACGTTGAAATCTCAGTTGCTCTTTATTACCCCTGTCTCCGAGAAGAAAGATATGGAGGCAGCCTTCTTGCAAGGTTGTTACATCTTTCCTTCTAATGGCATGAATGATTTTGCCTTTTCTCTCAGCGCAACAAAGGGTATAAAAGTCGAATCAAGTAGTTCGCCTTTTCAAACTCTTTATGAACAGTTTGTGAAAGAGCGTGATAGAGTAGGCCAAAAACAACTTCTTGACTCGCTTGATCAGGTGTTCTATGCTGCGAGAGAAAAGAATGATAGCAAGGAAATGGAAGAAATAAAGAGGACAACAGCTCCTATTTATAATAATGCTTATAAGCAACTACGCTCTTGGCTTGACACACAGATTACTGCACAGTGTGGCACTCCTTTTGGGATTTATCTCTATTATACATATAAGCTGCAGCATTCTAAACTTGATACAAAAGCAAAGGTTGATGAGGCAGAACGTATGTTACAGGGATTTGGTCCAGACTTGCATGATTCTCATTATTATCAGCTTGCTTTTAGAAAGGTGTTGAAAGCAAAAAGCACACTTGTAGGGGAAAAGGCACCAAATATAGTTGGTGTTGATGAAACAGGGAAACGTATCAGTCTAAATGATTTCCGTGGGAAGTATGTATTGGTAGATTTCTGGAGTTCAAGCTGTAAATGGTGTCGTAAGGAAACGCCAAACATTCGTAAGGCGTACGATGAGTTTAAGTCTAAGGGTTTTGTAGTGTTAGGTGTATCTACTGATCTTCATAAGACTGAATGGCTAAAAGCGATTGAGACAGATAAGGCTACGTGGACTCATCTTCTATTACCAAAGGAACAGCGTTCTCGTGTTTTAGAATCATATAATATTATTTCTATCCCAGAGATTTTGCTCATTGATCCAGAAGGAAACATTCTTGCTAAGGGTTTGCGTGGTGAGCGGATTTATGAAACAGTAAAATGTATTTGAAATAGAACTAAGCAAACTTGTAATATTATTGTTTGTTTAATTTAGTTTGCTGTCATTTTTAACACTCCTGGTACTGTGCTTATTATCAGTACTTTATATCTAATAATAGAGTGATAGAAATGACAGTAAACTTTTATTTTATAATGTTGTCTTGTTAACTCTCACTTTCATATCTCTAATTTG
>BNJU01004434.1_pt1 | contig 54552 bp, 60 predicted proteins | sample 8539281 | NCBI WGS metagenome assembly BNJU01 (sample SAMD00202456, study PRJDB9452) | human saliva metagenome | isolation source: human saliva | place: Japan
CACACCCAGGTCACGGTCAAGTCCTGTGGAGTGGTGTAATCGTTTTGTGTCCTTCGGGGTGGGTTATGCGCTGAGTTGGAGTGGGGTTCCTCCTGTTGGGTGGGTTGTGGTGTGAGTCGTGATTTGGTGAGGATGTCGAGGCTGAGGTAGCGTCGGCCTTCGGCCCATTCGTCGTTTTGTTCGGCGAGACGGCTCCGACCAGGCGGATGATGGCTTGGCGGTTGGGGAAGATTCCACGGTGTCGGTGCGTCGGCGGATTTCGCGGTTGAGGCGTTCATTGGGGTTGTTGGACCAGATCTGGGTCCATACCCGGTGGGGAAGGACGCGAAGGCGAGGACGTCTGCCCTGGCTTGATCGAGGTGGTCACACACGGCGGGGAGCTTGTCGTGCACGTGGTCCAAGAGCCGGTCGTATTGAGCGTTGACCGATGCGGCGTCGGGCTGGTCGTACACCGAGTGCAGCATCGCTTTGACGGCAGGCCATAGCGCTTTAGGGGTGACCGACATGAGATTCGCGGCGTAGTGGGTGCGGCACCGTTGCCAGGTGGCTCCGGGTAGGTTCGCTGCGATGGCCTCAACCAGGCCCAGATGGGCGTCGCTGGTGACCAGGCGCACGCCGGTGAGGCCTCGGGCGACCAGGTCGGCGAAGAACTCGTTCCAGGCCGGACCGGTCTCGCTGGTGGATACGCGCACCCCCAGCACTTCGCGGTGTCCGTCATTGTTGACTCCGGTGGCAACCAGGACCGCGCACGAGACGACGCGTCCTCCTTCGCGCACCTTCATGGTCAGTGCGTCAGCGGCGACGAACGTGAAAGGCCCGGCATCGTGGAGGGGGCGATGACGGAACTGATCCACGTGTTCGTCCAGATCGGCTGCCATACGTGAGACCTGGGACTTGGACAGTCCTGTGATCCCCAGGGTTTTGACGAGCTTGTCCATGCGGCGCGTGGATACTCCTGCTAGGTAGCAGTGGGCGACCACTGTGATCAAGGCGCTTTCGAGGCGTTTACGGCGCTGGAGCAGCCACTCTGGAAAGTAGGTGCCTGAGCGCAGCTTTGGGGATCGCCACGTCAATGGTGCCGACCCCTGGTGTCCAGGGGCCGGTAGCGATACCCATTGCGCCTGGTCTGACGCTGCGGATCTTGTTGACCCCACTGGGCCCCGCACACGGTGTCAGCGTCCGCTGATAACAACGCGTTAATCACGTGCTGGAGCAGGGAACGCATCAAATCCGGGGACGCCTGGGACAACGCCTCGCCAAGCAGGCCAGCAGGGTCGATATATGAGGAGCGGTCATCGTTGTGCCTCCAAATCGTTTCGAGTCAGAAGTAGGAAACTTTCTCGAAGGATCACACGGTGACCGCACCCATATCAAACGGTCGACCACCACACGGTTACACCACTATGCGGGACACTACTCAGGTCACATCGCCGATGTCGTGAAGAGGCCTGTTGTGCTGGGGAACGGGGAGGGGTGCCGCGCGGACGCGGCGGTATGCAAAAAGTCCGCAGCCCCTGCGGGTCTGCGGACTTGCTTGAACTCCGGCGGTGCCGGAATTCGCTCAGTGGCGGTCGGCCTTCACCAGGTGCTTGGCGTCGGCGAGGCTCGTTGAGCTGATCGATGTGGGCCTGGGCAACCATGACGTCGATGGTCGAGAACATGAGGGAAACTCCTTGTGGGAACGTATTGTGTATTGATTCCCTGCTTGACGAGGCCGAGGATCACCCGGTCTGTAACGAGAGTGTGCCAACGCGGGTAGCGTCGGCGCGACCCTGCGATTCAAACAAAGAAAAAGCGCCGGACCAGCTGGCAGCTGTGTCAGGCGCTTGATGGTTATAGTTATCCCTCCCAAAACCTTGAATCAACCGTTCGGCCAGTAATTTAGATCGCACCAAAAACCAAGCTATTGCGGAACAAAAATGGCTACGTGCATACCACCTGCACAAACGTGCGCAGGCCATCACAATTCATCTATCGTGTTGGACGTGTTTGTCAACAGATCGCAAAGTTTCAGAAATTTTGATGTCGTTTCGTGCGAGTTCGCGATTCGTAGGTGTGAGAGTGCGGTCCGGGCTATGCGTCGAAGCGTTGGGTTCGGCACACTGAAGCTCACCACCAATTTCGCATGCAATTCGGTCGTCAGACCAATTGGCGATGTCGAGAAAAACCGCGGAATTTCAACGATGTGGATTCAAAGTTTGAAAGAGGGTGGGGAAATTGCATGCGAAGTTTGGGGAGGGGTGCTCCCGGAGGTTTCTGGGTGCCAGGGGTTTCGGGTCGCAATCGAGCTACAAGCCGACGGGCCCCCAGGCGGCGTGCTGCCAGGATTTCGGGTTCTAGAACTTTGCGCGGTGTGAGACACAGGCGTAGAATGATAACGATTCTCATTCATATTCACGTGCGAAGCACCTAGAGGACCCCCTCATGAACCCCACGAAGTACCGGAACCCGGGCCGCGCAGCTGCCCGGGCTTTCGCAGCCATGGCCCTCGCGGCCACCTCCTTCCTCGTGCCCGGGCGGCACACGCCGCCGACGAGGGCAACCGCCGACACCGCAGATGCCAGCAACAGAGGGAGGCCGCCACCACCGAGGCCGACACCGCGAACGCAGCTACGGCCTCGTCCGAGGCCGATGCGAGCACCTGCGCCGTCATGCGCACCGCCCCCGCCGGCACCACGGCCACCCTGGACCGAGGCCACGCCGACATCTTCGACCTCACCTCCGACGCGTCCGGCGCGCTTACCCTGCGCATCAAGGAGGACGCCACGGGCTCCGGCGTCATGCGCGAGCCCGAGCAGACTCTCCTCGCCGTCAACAAGTCGACTCTCACCCAGATCCCCGGCTCCGTCAGCCAGGCGACCGGGCTCCCGCCGCCGCCTACCTGCTCGGTCAGTCCGGCGACAACCAGGCCACCGTGCTGTGGCCGGGCTGGGGACACCCTGGGCGTCGCGACCGGCGGATACGAAGCCGCGCGCTTCCACATCTCCCACACGGGTCCCGCCGACGGCCGCATCTACGCCTTCACCTCCAGCTTCACCGAGGGCATGAAGGCGGTCACCAATGATGGCAGCTTCGACCTGGCGCCGGGCGGCGCGACATCGACCAGCCCTACGCCGCCACAAGCACGTCAACTGGCTCTTCACGCGCGCAGGCCGCTACACGCTGACCGTCCAGGCCAGCGTGTGGACCCCGCAACACCGGCGCCGCCAACGCCAAGTCCGCGGCCCGCACCTCACGATTGACGTCGCCGACGAGGCCTCGTGCCTCGCCGAGTCCCGGAGCGGCCCTCGACCGACCAGGCGCAGCCCGCCCCCGGCGTGGACCCCGGCTCCGTGAGCTCACGAACAACCAGGCCGCGCAGGACCAGGGGCGAGGGCGGCGCCACGGGAATGCCCAGCGCCCCGGCCCCCGCGCCCGGCGCGACCCGGAACCACCGGAACGACCGGCACGACGACTGGCACGAACCCCGCGCCGTCCTCCGGCGCGCACACCACCTCCGGCACGACCGGCGGTGAGCGCTGCGTCGCCACCCGCATCACCCGCGAGGGCCACCGAGGCCGAGGCCGCCACCCTGGCCTCGTCCCAAGCACCCGCGAACACCGCGCGCACCACGCTGACCGTCAGCGTCGGCGACGGCGCCTCCGGCAACGCCACCGACGGCCACTTCGACCTGGGCCCCGCCATCGAAAACGGAACCCTCGTCGCCCGCGTCAGGACGACCGCACCCAGCCCGCCCAGTGGGTTGACCCCTCGTCCCTGACCTTCGCCCTCGGTGACGCCGCGCGCATCACCGCGCCCGCCGACCTCGGCTTCGTCGCCACCCCGGCTCCAGCGTCTGGCTGATCCCTCCACCCAGATCGCGGGCGTGCCGTGGCTGGGCCTGAACTCCCAGCGCGAAGAGATCGTCACCGGCACCACCGGCCCCGTCCAGTTCACCCTCGACGCCGTCGAAGGCCCCGGACGCGTCGCCGTCTTCAACGCGGGCGCGCTCGGCTCCGGCGTCGGCGAGCACGTCTTCGACGGCCCCGGCACCGGCTACACGCTCGGCGCCAACACGCACGCCCACCAGAACTGGGTGTTCACGGCGCCCGGCACCTATCGCTGACCATCACCATGCGCGTCACCCCGAACGGCGCGGCGCTCGCGGGCAGCGGTTTCGGCTCAGGCGGCGACCTCACGGCCACGGGTGCGACCGGCCCCAATGGGCGACCCATGGTCTCCCAGGTCGTCAGCCGCACCGCGTCCGGCAAGGAGTGCGACCTCTCCCTGGCCACCACCGGCGCCGACACCATCCCGCTGACCGTCGTCTCCCTGACGTGGGCGCTCACAGGGCGCGGCCTGCGTGTGGTGGGCGCGATCGGACGCCGCCGCAACCTGCGCGCGCAACGCTGTGACCCCTCATTCACGAGGCCGACTCTCCTTCATCCCCCGCCTCCCCTTTCGTGGGTGGCGGGGAGTAGTGTGTGCTCGCTGCCTCGACGTTAGCGCTCACGGCGACCCTGGCGGGGTGCGCGCCCGCCTGACCCAGCATCCGACGGTGAACTGCGCGTCGTCGCCACGACCGGCATCCTCGCCGACCTCGTGCGTAACGTCGCCGGAGACCGCGTCCACGTCACGCAGATGGTGCCGGGCGGGGCGGACCCGCACTCGTGGGAGCCCTCCTGCGCACCGTGCGCGACGTGGCCTACGCGGACGTCGCCTTCTCCAACTACCTCATGCTCGAGGAGCACGCCTCATCCGCGCCCTCGACTCCAACCTGCCCGGCGGCTCGCGCTCCGTCTCCGTCGCCGAGGAGGCCTGCCAAGAACAGCGCGACCATCCTCCCCTCGTCGAAGACCGCGCGCTCGACACCCCGTGGCTCGGCATGCGCGTGTGGGGCGACAGCGCCGACATGGGGGCCACCCGCGCCTCGCAGATCGACCTGACGACCACCGGCGTCGACAGGGCCCGGGCAGGCCGCCGCCTACCTCACCACGTCGTTCGGGCAGCCCGAGATCGCCTTTCGCGACCTCGGACGGCTTCAACGCCGCCACCGGATACGACACCGACACCGCGCAACTGCCCGCCGACGCCCACCAGCACACGAGCTGGGCGTTCACCGCCCCGGCGTCTACCGCATCCACTTCCGCGCCAACCTGCGCACCACCCCCGGCGCCACGCCGGTGGGCGTCGGGGAAGGCACTGCCGTCTTCGCCGTCGGCACCCGCCCGAGGAGGTCGCCGCCAGTGAGGGCCGCCGCGTCCTGTCCGCCGGCCACGCCGACATCACCGTCAACCCTCACCACCAAGCGCGTCGAACTCGCCTCCGACGCCGCGCGCTGGGCGGGGACGAGGCCTCGGCCCCTGCGTGGGCGCAGGAACCACGGGCGCGGCCGTCGCCTCGACCATGGAATGCACCGACCTCGACCAGGTCGTCATCGAAGTGCCAACCCGCGCGCTCACGACGATCCCCGGGGAGGCCTCGTTCCGCTTCATCGGCGAGGCCGGCGCGAACGTGTACATGCTGCCGCAGGCCGTCCTCGGCAAGCACGTCCACGGCGACATCGATCCTCACCTGTGGCACGACGTCCACAACGCCCAAGCGTACGTGCGCGTTATCCGCGACTCACTGATCACCGTCGACCCCGACGGTGAGGCCACCTACCGGGCCAACGCGGCCGCCTACCTGACGCGCCTCGACGAACTCGACGCCACCGTCGCCTCGACCATCGCGTCCATCCCCGAAGAGCGGCGCAAACTCGTCACCACCAACGACGCGTACGCGTACCTGGCTAACGCCTATGGGCTCACCGTCGCCGGATTCGTCGCGCCCAACCCCAGCGTCGAACCCTCCATCGCCGACCGGATCAAACTCCAGGCAACCCTGTCCGACTCCTCGATCCCAGCGGTGTTCCTCGAACCCAACCTGGCGCGCACCCGCTCCACCCTGCGCACCGCCGCCACCGACGCGGGCGTGGACATCTGCCCCTGTACGGCGACACCCTCGACGACCAAGCACCCACTCACATCGACATGATGGAACACAACGCCCGCTCACTGGCACGCTGCCTGGGCGGCAAGGAGATGCCATGAAAATCCCTCTCTTCTCGTCTGACTGCCGGCCGCTGTTCCGCCCGCTTGCCGGGCCGCCGGCTCTGCGCCCCGGGGGCGGCGGCCCGCCCGCGAGATCGCCACCGCGAGCTTCGCTCGAGTGGTCGATCTCGAAGCCCAGCCAGGCCCCGCCGCTGCCCCCGGGGCTAGCCGGCGGCCGTCATCCGTGCGTGTGAGTGGCGATTTCGCGCCCGCTTTTCTCGTCGTCCCGTGGGCGGCGGCCGCCCGCGAGATCGCCACGCGAGCTTCGCTCAGGTGGTCGATCTCGAAGCCCGGCCAGGCCTTGCCGCCGCCCCCGGGACAGAGCGGGCGAGCAATGCGTCTGGTTCGTTGGCCTCTTGTCGCACTGCTGTGCGCCTTCGCCGTCATCGCGGTGCCCCTCTTCCTTTGCTGACCCGAGTCCCGACCCCGACCTCGCGCAGAGCGTTAGCGCTCACGAAGAATGGAGAGGCGAGGCCAGCGAGATCGCCGTCGGGCACGTCGACCTCGGCCCCCGGCTCATCGACGGGCAGTGGCGGGCCGGCCTGCGCCACGACGCCGAGAGCGGCGCCGTGTGGCGCGACCCCAACCAGACCGTCCTGCGGGTGAGCGACGCGGCCGTCATGACCGCGCCCGACTCCGCCGACTACCCCTTCCTGGCCGACGTCGCGGGCAAAGCCCGTGTACGTCGTTCCCCAGACACAGAACCCGGGAGTCGTGTGGCTCGGCTGGAACACGCAGGACCCCGCCGTCACCGCCACCATCGACCGCGGCCTCACCATGCGCGTCGGCCCCGTGAGCGGCCCCGGCCGCGCGTGGCTGTTCCTGCAGTCCGGCACCTTCGGCAAGCCCCTCCTGCTCGCCGACTCCGGCGCGGCGCCCGGCGACGTGTGGATCGACTCGGGCACGCACGTGCACGCCAACTGGGCGTTCTCCGCGCCCGGCACCTACACGGCGACCGTGACCTTCCTGGGCACGACCACCGCCGGCGAGGCCGTCAGCGCCTCCACGACCCTGCACTTCGCCGTCGGTGACGCCGCCTCCGCGTCCGAGGCCCTGGCCATGGCCGCGCCCGCGGCTGCCCCGCCGATGGCGCTTCTTCTTCCTCTTTATCTGGGGCTGCGCCCGCTGCTTCCGGGGCCGCTGACCCGCGGGTTCCTCCTCTGCCGATGGCGCCTCGTCGGGCGGGCTGCCGGACTGGGCCTTCCTCGCGATCATCGCCATCGCCGTGGCGTCACTCCTCGTGATCGGCGCCTCGTCGTGCGCGCGCTCGCGCCGCAGCTGCGCCGAACAGGCCGCCGCCATCGCCGAGGTCGACTCCATCCTCGCGCCCCTACCCACCGCCCGCGGTGAGGACTCGGGCGAGCGCGGCCCCGGCCTCGTCGATCGGGGAGGGGAGCAGTGAGCCAGCTGCGCGTCACCGGACTGGGCGCGTCCCTGGGCGGGCGCAGCGTCCTCGAGGGCGTCGACCTGAGGTCGAGGCCGGCGAGCTCGTCGGCCTCATCGGACCCAACGGCGCCGGGAAGACCACGCTGATCCGCTCGATCCTCGGCTTGATTCCCTCCAGCGGGCGCGTCGAGACCGACGGCGCGATCGGCTACGTGCCGCAGCGCCACGAGTTCGCGTGGGACTTCCCGATCAGCGTGCGCGACGCCGTCCTGCAGGCCATCACCGTGCGGCGCGGGCTGCTCGGGCGCGCGCGGACCCCGCACTTCCGCGCGGTCGAGAGGCCCTGTCCCTCGTGGGCATGCGCGACCTCGCCAAGCGCCCGATCGGCGAGCTCTCCGGCGGGCAGCGCCAGCGCGTCCTCGTTGCCCAGGCCCTCGCGATCCGTCCCGCCGTGCTGCTCCTCGACGAGCCCCTTCACCGGCCTCGACATGCCCACGCAGGAGATGCTCATGGACCTGTTCCGCGCGCTCGCGGACGGGGCCGGGCCCTCCTCATGACCACGCACGACCTTATCGGCGCGCGCGCCGGCTGCGACCGCCTGTACCTGCTGCGGCGCACGATCGTCGCCTCCGGGCGACCCGAGGAGCTCGCCGACGCCGACCCGTGGATCCGCGCCTTCGACGTGCGGCCCGACAACCCGATCCTCGACGCCCTAGGAGTGCGCGCATGAGCACCGTGATCCACGCGGCCGGACGTGCCCTCGTCCCAGCGGCGGACTTCCTGAGCCCCTACGACTTCTTCTGCGACCTGACGAATCCCGCGCTGGCGTTCCTGCCGCGCGCGCTGCTGATCGCGGTCGTCGCCGCGCTCGTGTGCGGCAGCGTCGGCGTGCACGTCGTCCTGCGCGGCATGGCGTTCATCGGCGACGCGGTCGCGCACTCCGTGTTCCCTGGCCTGGCGATCGCGTTCGTGTGCGGCGGGTCCCTGGTGCTGGGCGGCGCGCTCGCGGGCGTCGTGACCGCCGTGCTCGTGGCCTTGTTGGCGCAGAACCGCAGGCTTAAGGAGGACTCCGTCATCGGCGTGCTCTTCGTGGGCGCTTTTGCCTTCGGCGTCGCGATCATCGCGCGGGCACCCGGGTACGCGGGGAGCCTGCAGGACTTCCTGTTCGGGTCGATTACGGGCATTCCCGCGTCGGATGTGCCCGTGGTGCTGGGCGGCGCGTTGTTTGTGTTGCTCATGCTGTTCCTGGCTCACCGGCCCATCGTGGCCGTGACCCTGGACCGCGAGAGCGCGCGGGCGGCGGGCGTGCACGTGCTGCTGGCTGACTTGTCTTTGTATGTTGCCGTGGCCCTGGCCGTGGTTATTTCTGTGCAGACGATCGGCAACGTCCTGGTGCTGGCCCTCCTCGTCACCCCCGCGGCCACCGCCCGGCTCCTGTGTGACCGCCTGGGGACCATGATGATCCTGTCGCCGGCGCTTGGGGCTTCCGGGGGCCTGGTGGGCCTCTACCCTGTCGTGGGCGCTGGACGTGCCCACGGGCGCCACGATCGTCCTCGTGCTCACCGCGTGCTTCGTGCTCGCCTGGGTCTTCGCGCCGAGGCACGGCCTCCTCGCGCGGAGACTGCGGGAGAGGCGGGGGTGAGGTCGGCGTTGCCGTGAGTGGGCCTGCGTGTGGGCCTGCGTGTGGGCTTCTTCGAAGACCCGGCCCCGGCCTCGTGACCCTGCGATTCGCTTGTTAACCTGAACAACTGGTCATATGCATGGCTAGGTAGCACAGTGTTCTGTGGCCCCACGTTTGTGGGCGGAGGTGAGCGAAAGTGAAGCGGCGTAAGCGCAGTCGGTCGCGCGTGAGGAACAGCGTCGCCGTGGCTGCCGTGGGCGCGCTTGCGGCGGGCATCGTATCGATTCCCGCCACGCCCGCACACGCGGCGGACACGATTGATTACCGCGGCCGATCAGGCGTACTTCTCGTACTACGGCCTGGACCGGGCGCGTGCGAAGGGCTACACGGGCGAGGGCGTCACCGTCGCAATGATCGATGGCAAGGTGAATACCTCCGTCCCTGAGCTTTCGGGTGCAAATATCACGGTGAAAACTCCGTGCACGATTAACTCGTCACCCGCTGTAGAAACGCACGGAACAGGGGGTTGCATCCATCCTCGTGTCTGCGGACTATGGTGTGGCACCGAAGGTCTCTCTTCTTGCGTATCAGGGGACATTCGGTGCTGATGGTGATCAAGGTAGTAGCGATTGTGATGACCCAAGTGGAGTTACCAAGGATAGCCAGCCATGGCTGTTGAATCAGGTGATGAATGATGGGGCCCAGATTATCAACGTCTCGGCTTCGACGCCGAATGAGTATAAGGAACTCAAGTGGGTTACCGCTCGAGCGATCGCGCAACAGGTGATTTTGGTCAACGCTGCTGGCAATAGTTCACGTGATGACGACGATACGTCGTTGTCTGCGTGGTCCGGTGTCGTTGGTGTGACAGCGATCAGTGTCGATGGGACTCGGCAGGACTATTCCTCGTGGGGTCAAGGTGTTGTAACCACATCGATCGGCGGGCCTAGCTCTTCCGTAACATCGAAACTGGCGCTAACGACACTATTTCTGGCACGTCGGTCGCCTCGCCGATCGTCGCGGGCGTTCTGGCGTTGGCGAAGCAGCGGTGGCCTGAGGCGACTTCCAATCAGCTGCTGCAGCTGCTGGTGAAGACGGGCTTGAATCCTGATCACGGGTGGAACAAGTACACCGGGTTTGGTGGCATTGATCCGGGTGCGATTTTGAAGACGAATCCGTCGCAGTTCCCGGATGAGAACCCGTTGGCGCAGAAGCAGGGCGGGTCGAGCCCGACGCCGGAGGAGGTCCAGCAGTACGCGGATGGCGTCGTGGATCCGACGGATATCGTGAACGATAATTCGTACACGTATCGCGGCTTCGATGAGTCGAAGTTGAAGGATGGCCTGAACGTCTACCCGACGCACTTGGGCACGAGCCCGCGCTACCACCGCAAGTAGTTGCGGCGGCGTGCGCGAGGCCGCTGGTGACTGTTCCCGCGATTGTTTCACGTGAAACATTGACGCTGAGGCCCCAGCCCACGATGGTGGGCTGGGGCCTCAGCGTGTTTAGTGGCCTTGTTTTTCTTCTGAGGTGTCGGTGTTGTTGACGATGAGCTGACTGAGTGGGAACGGGCCGGTCGTCTCGGTGGTGGTCACGAGGCCGTTGATGGTCTGGGTGTCACCCGTGAAGGGGTTGGTGGCCGTACCCGCCCAGGTGGTGGTCAGCGTGATGGTGCGCGTGGCGGAGGGTAGGGTCCGTCCAGGAAAGACTTCCACCCGTTGGGCGCCTTGTAATAGTGACGGATCAGCGCGGAGTCGGTGTTAGGGTCCATGCCTTCGTGCCAGGGCATACCCGGCGAGGTCGTGGTCACGTCCGGGGTTCCGTCCCCCCAACTCCACGTGTAGGACGTGGCCGTGAATGTCACGGTGACCTCGCGGCCGAACATCGTAACTACGTGGGTTTGCGTGGGGTGCGTGGCGGCGACGAGCGTGGGAATGTACTTGTTCGTGTACGACACCCCTTCGGGCCGCTTGTGCAGGCCGGCACCGTTGGCGTGTATGACGGCAGTAGCTAGGTAGAGGAGGTCTCGTGTCGTGGGGACGCGGCCGGGGTCCTGATCGGCGCCTCCCTCAGGATCGGCAGGGAGCGGGCAGTTGTCGACGGTGTTATCGTCGGAGACCGTGGGACTGTTGGGGGCCTTGTTGACGTACACGTTCTTACAACGTGCCGATTCTTCGTATGAATGTGCAGCAGGACTTGCGTCGGAAGAGTTTGTGAGTCCAGGGATGTCGTCAGCCGGATTATGATTTCCAAAAGGGGCACCGGGATCAGGTTCGTTATCACCGAGTAGCCCCTGAATTACTGCATCTCCACCTTCAGTGTAATTGTTCAGTTGCACGTCAGGTTCGCCAAACGCCCAACCTGCTGTGGGCATGTAAGTCAGGCAAAGACATGTGGCGAGAGTACAGATGGTGCTAGGCATATGTATTTTAGTCTTATTCATCGCCAGCAAATCTTCCCTGTGTTTCAATCCACTGTCCGTCGCGCCATGTCATAATCAGTGTCAACGTGGATTTATACCTTGAGGTAGCGGTGTGTACTTTCGTTTTGGTGCAGTAAGTTCCGTCGTATGAATCGACACGATATTTCACGACGATAGAACCTTCAGGAACATCCTTTCCGTTCGCTTGAATCGGCTCAACACGAAGAACATGAGTGATGTTCGATTCCATTCCGTAGGTCCATCCACTGTCGTATCGTGCGTTAACGTCTCGGACTATCGCCGACGCAAACTGTGAAGTTGGGGAGGACATTTCCGCGAATGGTTGTGTGTCTCCCGTATTCCACGCGTAGACCAACAGCGCGAGGTAGTGCTCTGCTGCTGCTTCGGCTCCTCGTTCTGTGTTTTCTTTGGCTTCTTCGGGTAGTTCGGGCTTGGTGTAGGTGTCTGCCGCGAACTCGGCTGGGCGCACCAGGACTCCGTCGGGGCCGATCGCGTAGCCGCCGGACATGGCGGGTTCGCTCGACGTGGTTGGCGCAGGCGCGGGATGCACCGTGGGTGTCGCGGCGGCGCTAGGGTGTTCGTTCCCCCAGTCAATGCCCGCGGCCAGCCTGTATGAAGCAACAGCTGCTACGGCGACCAGTACGGTGAGTCCGATGCCGATTGCCCATGGGCGCAGCGCTGCGCGCGTGGCTGATAGGGAGCGCTTCTTGCGGCGCGACGGTGGGGTGAGGAAGTCTTGCTCTTCTTCCTCGATGTCGGGTCGCTCGGATAGGGGTGGGACCTTCATGGTGTGTGTGCCTCCACGGTGAGGTGTCCTCCGACGCGCCCCCACCGTTGGGGGCACGTCCTTTCTCATCAGGGTACGCGCAGAACAGACACGGAATACTAAGAATGCTCCGCAACCATCACGCAAATCCTCCCACCTGAAACCCCGTAACCGCACGTATGTGCATGATGGGCCCCGGCCTCGTCGTGAGCTGTGTGTATGAGTGCTCTCCCGGATTGCCAGCGACCACGATGCTGAGTTACAGCCTTCCAAATTGCTGCGTTTTGCCGCCTCCGTGCGATATGGTTATCGAGCAATGAAGCGGCGTTGCTCATTGACGCGCGGGAACGAACGGCGCATGTCGGCGCGATGTGGCGGCGTATTTCTCGCATCGGAATCCACACCGGATAGAGAAACGGCTGAAACGACGAGAGCTCTCGGGGAAGTGAGGCCTGCCGTGAAGACACAAGGAGCACAACTATGGAAGCCATTGATGAGTTGATCAACGCGGCGCAGACCTTCTACGACGATGCGCGCGCGAATGAGAATGGGCGCTCCCGCTCGTGGGAGCATTGCTATCGCGTCTTTCGAGATGCGCAGACCGACCCTTCCCCGGACTATGACTATTTGAGCCTGCACCTCGCTTTCTACCTGGCGAGCTGGGGAATGTATCGGGGCTCGTCCTTCCTGCTTCAGAAGGACTACAAGGTGCTTTCGCCCATTGTTGAGAAGATCCTGAAGCCCGAATACGACTGCCTGTTCGGGCTTGCGTGCGCGGATTTGCGAAACAGTGACGTCGTTCGGGCGCAGCTCAAGAAGCTGTACAAGTACATCGCCGACTATTTCGATCCGATCCGTGAAAAAGATCGCAGGATGTCAGCGTACTAGTTCTGTGTCACCGGTCCTCATCACGAAAATCCTCATGGGAACGCTCGGCTGCGTGCCCGCGTACGACAGGTTCTTTCAGGATGGTGTTGCGAAATACAAAGTGACGACGCAGGAATACAGTCGGAATTCCGTCCTCAGGCTCGCGGACTTCTACGAGGCCCACAACGACCGCCTCGAGGAAGCGCGACGCGGAATGCGGACCGAGGACCTGACTTATCCCCAGATGAAGCTCCTCGATATGGGGTTTTGGCAGATCGGGTTCGAAAGGGACACTGGGGACGCCAAGTGAACCGTCACTGACCGTCTGTGGTGTCGGCGACGCCGAGTTTTTCGGTCATCGCCGACACCACCAAGAGTCGCTTACCCCCTCGGTGCGCACGCCGTAGAACTTGTTGCGCCCGGACGGCCCCGTCACCTCGAGATCGCCGACACCCGGAAGGCCGAATGCGGTCATTTCGTTGTCGCCCTGCGAGGTGCCGAGGATTGACATCTCCCTCACGGCCTCGTCGAGGGCGGGGTCGGGTGCGCCCAGGAGCTTTGGATCTCCGAGGGTTTCGCGGAACCAACCGGCCAGGTAGGAGCCGGAGGACTGGAGGACCTCGAACACGTAGTTGCCGGGGATGCCCTATACAAGGTCCGCGGTATGCTCCACACCCGCTCATGCCTACTCACGCTGCGTCAGCAACACCGCATACTCGACCTGTTCGCCAGCGATTGCCACGTCGCACTCGAGGTCACCTGGAGCGTCTACCAGAACATCATCGACGCCTACCGCGCGCCCGACACGATTGCGGGCAAGGCCCTGATGCAAGCCGAAATAGCCTGTCTCAGCGACGCGGGCATCCCTAGCTCCCTCACGGAGATCGCCACGCTGGGCATGACACTCAAACACAGAGCCGAGCACTCCTCGAAACAGGAGGATTCAGACCCCAACTACACCCCCAATTATGAAGAGCCCCAAAAGATGAGTCAGCCATGGGAATTTCCTCCTGTGTTCACACTCATTCAGGCTCTAGAATTGGGGTATGTCAACGACCATCGACGTCTATCCGACAACGAGCTTCATGCCGCTCGTGGAGCAGACGCGCGCCCGCACGCAGGAGCTATTCCAGCAGCTCCTTGACAGGCACGGAGTCGGCTCTCGGATCGAAGTCAAGGCGTTCTACCCCTCTGCGGGTGGCTCGCAGCTGCGCTTCGTTGACGAGAGTTTGGCCTGGGAACCAGGTATGGAACTTGGCTTTGGCTACTGGATTAACGGCGAGTGGGACTCCACCTCTTGGCCTGGTTGTTTCGCTGTCGAGGATGACGATCGGATCACTAAAGAAGATCTCGTTTATCCGTTCAACTCAAAACCAGAACATCTTGGACTGTGGAGCATCGTTGAGGAGTTTGAGGATCTACTGCCACCCGATCAGCTAACAAAGGTACTTCGTCAAGATCATTACTGGTATGAATACCGAAACATGGGCGGCCCTGCTGTTGCATCGACAGGGTACGGGCTGGTTGCAGCAGCTCTTGCCGAAGCAACCAACGGAGTCATCGCCTCATTCGACAGCGCATTCGACATTGAACACAATGGCGAATCTGCTCAAAAATTCCTCACGTGGTGGGGCGAGGAGCAAATGACTTTCTACGGAACTGAATCATTTAAGAAGCCGCGTAGCGTTTAGATCCAGGCCGGGATGATGTCGTCGATGAACCAGATGCGTGCGGGCTTGGCTCTGCCGGTCTCCAGCCGCCAACAGTCGATGAAGTCGAGCAACTCTCCGAACACCATCAGGCCCACCTCCACCCGGCTCAGGTGAAGGTGGGCCTGGGCGATGTAGTCGAGCCTGGTAAACAGGCTCTTCATAGTTGGGTGTGGGTGGAGGTATCTAGGCCTCCTGTGGTGAGGAGCATTCGGAGCTGGTAGTTGGTGGGGTTGCGGTAGCCTCTGGCGGTGCGTCTGCCTAGTTCGATGACTTGCGTTGATGGCTTCGGTGGGGTGCGTTGCTGGCTCCGGCTGTGTCGAAGTAGGCCAAGAAGGCGTCCTTCCACTTGCGTAGGGTCCGGCCCAGGCGAGCGATTTCGGGGATGGGACACGTTGGTAGGCTCTCAATGAGACGAGCGGCTAGGCGTCGGCCGTGGGCGGGTGTGGCTTGATGGAAGACGTCTCGGACTTGCTGGGCGCAGCGGTAGGCGACTTCAACACTGATATGCGCCTCATCTGCCGTGAAGGCTGCGCGGAGTCGTTCTTGTTGACGCTTCGTGAGCCGATCACGCGAGGCACGCAGGAGAAGCCGGATTTGGTAGAGGGGATCCCCCTTGCGCCCGCGGTGACCGGTCGTGTCTTGCCCGGCGCGACGGCGTACCTCACTTGGGGCATCACCGGCGAGTATGACGATGTGAAAGGCATCCAGCACGCTGGTTGCGTCTTGAAGTTGGTCGTCAATGGCGTTCGTGCTGTCCCTGGGAGGGGATCTAGCGTCGCGATTCGCACCCCCGCGCGGAAGTCTTTTCCGCGCTCGGCCAGCCAGTTCTTGTACACGGTGCCAGACCTTCCCGGTACCAGATCCACTCAAGCGGGCCGTGGGATGATCCTCCCCGCGTGTCAGGTCCGCGATGCCGGTGAGGTCACGTGGGCCTCGGCGGCGTCGGTCTTGGTGGTGCCACACGCCTCTCATCGACTCTGGGTACCCGCACGCCTGTGAAGCGGGCGGGGTTCAGATGCGGCTTGCAGGCACGGCTTGATATGGGACCACACGGTGTTCCACGTGGTTCCTAACTGGCGGGCCAGCCCCAAGATAGTGGCCCCCCTTCGAAGCGTAACTGTCGGATTGCCCAGCGGATCGCCCGCACACCCAGACGCGCCCGGGGTGCGCACACCTTCTCGCTGTGCTCCAGGAATGTCACCGTCTGGCAGGTGGTTTCGCGGCATATCCAGCGTCGTTTGTGCCACCGGATCCACACTGGGACCCCGGCCCAAGGGCGCGTCGATCACCTCCACCACCACGCGCCCGTGACCTTGAGCAAGTCACCCCACAACCTGGGCAGCCAGCACAGCGGTCACAGGACTCTATGTCGAGCACCAGACCACACTCACGCCGAGCGGCAGCAACCAGATGGAAGCCCTCCAGGTCGACGAGCAGATCACGCCGATCACAACGACCAGGCGACACAGAGTAGTAGCAGGTAGGGTGAGACACCGCCCGAGGTCCTTGACGACAGCGGGGGCTGAAGTCCGCTCATCATCAAGGACCTCGACCTCTACCCGCAACCCCCGACCAACACCCACTCACCCACACTCAACTCGGAAGAGCCCGATAACGGTTCCGAGCCCCGAGCAGGCGAGGATGATGCCCGTTTGGGTGCCGGAGAGGTTCCAGGGTTTGGTCAGTAAAGAAACGACGAAGCCGATGAGGAACATGTCGAAGAACTTGGAGATGTTCAAAACGATGACGAGGCCGATGAGGCTCTTGTGGTGTCGGCTCAGCGGACGCGAGTCGATCTGTTCGAGGGCGCTTGGCCTCTGCTCATGAATCGTCGTTACCTCTTGTCTTCGGTTGTGCGGCTGATCCTCGGTTGTGCGGTGGGCCCGTGATCCGCGTGACTTTCTCAGCCTTTTAGCTCTTTCAGCCGCGTATCCACCTCTTCTCGACTGGGTTCTCCTCCTCGGTGGTCTTTCCCTTCTCGCCTGCCTTCCCCTTCTCGGCGAGGTCGATGCCCCTCCTCGTCTCTTCGACGGTGAACTGGCCGGGGGCCGAAGAGACACCAACGGAGGCGAAAGTGGCTGCTGAGAAGAGGGGGGCACCTGCGATCCGCGTGATTGCCCCCGCTTCTCCCATGCCGATGCCGATGATGGGACGGCGGTGCTCGCGGTGAGCGCCGATCTGGGCGGCGAGGACGCGCAGGGCATCCTCGGGCGTGGTGACGCGGCAGGCGACTTTGAGGACATCTGCGCCCGCTTCGGCCATCTGCGCGTAGAGGGCAGCGAGGGTGTCATCGGGCGGAGTCTCGTTGAAATCGTGGAAGGAGGCGATAACTGCGGCTCCGGCCTGGTGGGCACGAAGGATGAGGGCGCAAGACTCGGCCCTGGCGATCTCCACGTCGACTGCGTCCGCGAGGCCTGCGAGCAGAAGCACGAGTTCGGCGTACTCGCTTGCGCTCAGTTCTGCCGCACCGCCCTCGGCTGTTGTGCGGATCGTCGCGAGGACGGGGAGGGGAGCCTGTGACACCGCCGCTTCCCAGGCCTCTTCGATCGCAGCACGCCTGTTGGAAGCGGGCTCGAGTGCGGCGAGCAGCGGGTCGACTCTCCATTCGACGAGGTCGACCGCTTGAGTGGCCACAGCTTCGATTTCGGCGCTGAGGAGTGCGGGAGTCGTTCCCATGAGGGGCGTGATGATGCGGGTCGGCCCACCGAGCACGACAGTGGGACGAGGCGAGGAGCCGCGTCCGATCCTCACCTCGATCTGCTCGGAATCCGAACGCACGGCGCTATTCACCCCTGCCCCGGTCGGGAGGACGCTATTCTCGCCTGCCCCGGCTAGGAATGCACTGTTCTTGCCTGCTCCGGGCGAGAAGGTGCCGCGCTCAGATTCAGCCCGAGGGGCAGCGCCCTCGCCTACCCCGGTCGGGAGGACGCTATTCACCCCTGCCCCGACTGGAAAGAGGTCGCGTTCGCCTGCCCCAGGGGGGGAACGCACTGTGCTGAGGATTATGGGCATCCACGTCTCTCATCCTCCGTTCGCGTCGTCTTCAGCAAGGTGGAGATTCGCCCGCTCTGCGTCGGTAAGGAAGGGCGAGTCGAGCCATCCTTCGGGAAGGTGCGGCGTCTTCTCCCCTCCTGCGCGCCCGCGCGGCCCCAGCGCGGCCTTCGGGAACTCTTGGTCGAGGTCGAGTCCGTGGAGGAGTTCGTGAAGCTCCTCAAGGGTCGACACCATTGAGAGGGCATGCCGAGTCGTCCCGCCAACGGAGAAGCCGCGCAGGTACCAGCCGATGTGCTTGCGCATTTCACGCATCGCCCGCCCCTCGTCTCCCTGGTCCTCGACAACCCAGCGCGCGTGCTTTTCAATAATGGAGGCGATCTCGCCAAGCCCTGGATCGTGGAAGACGGGGCCAGCGTTGAGGGTTGAGACGATGTCTGTGAAGAGCCAGGGCCGTCCTTGGCATCCGCGGCCCACGACGACCGCGTCGCACCCCGTTTCTTGCATCATCCGCTGTGCATCAGCGCCGGAGAAGACATCACCATTGCCGAGCACCGGGACGGGGATCGTGTCCTTGAGACGGGCGATCGTCTCCCAGCGAGCCCTCCCCGAGTAGTGCTGCGTCTGGGTGCGCGCGTGGAGCGCAACCGCCGCGACTCCACGATTGACGGCCGTGCGCGCGGCGTCGAGGTAGGTGATGTGCTCGTCATCAATGCCGATGCGCATTTTCACGGTCACGGGCACGTCTTTGCCGGTCCTGCTCCCCGCCCTTTCGGCGGCAGCGACGACCGCGTGAAGGAGATCGTCGAAGAGGTCCTTCTTCCACGGCAGGGCCGCTCCCCCGCCCTTGCGGGTCACTTTGGGGACTGGACACCCGAAGTTGAGGTCGAGGTGATCGACGAGCTCACAGTCGATGAGGATCTCGGTCGCCTTCGCCATCGTCGCCGGGTCCACGCCGTAGAGCTGGATCGAGCGGACTCGCTCTGAAGGATCTGGACGGACCATGTCGAGGGTACGGCGGTTCCCTTCGACGAGGGCGCGCGAGGTCACCATCTCCATAACGTATAGGCCCGCGAGGGCGTCAACGCCGGGGGTCGCTTCACGCTCGCAGGCCGGGTCGCCCGGGGCGAGGCGGGGCCGGAGCCCCTTTTCGCCGAGTTCTCGGCAGAGTCTGCGGAAGGGCGCGTCAGTCACTCCCGCCATCGGTGCGAGGACGACGGGAGACCATATGCGCAGCGGCCCGATCTCCAGGGGGGGGAAACCGGACCGTGCGCGGGTGATTCTAAGGCCACTTAGCAGGCGCCGAGCTTGTCGATGAGCCAGCTCTTGACTTCAGCGAGCGGGATGCGCTCTTGAGCCATGGTGTCGCGGTCGCGCACGGTCACTGCCTGGTCCTCGACGGAATCGAAGTCGTAGGTCACGCAGTACGGGGTGCCGATTTCGTCCTGGCGGCGGTAGCGGCGGCCGACGGCTCCGGCATCGTCGTACTCGACGTTCCAGATCTGACGGAGCTGCGCGGCGAGTTCCTTCGCGGGTCCCGTGAGCTGTTCCTTGCGCGAGAGCGGGAAGACGGCGACCTTGACGGGTGAGAGGCGCGGATCGAGTTTGAGGACGACGCGCTTGTCGACCCCGCCCTTCGTGTTGGGGGCCTCGTCCTCGTGGTAGGCCTCGATGAGGAAAGCCATGAGGGAACGGGTCAAGCCCGCGGAGGGTTCGATGACGTAGGGGGTCCAGCGTTCGCCGCTTTGCTGATCGAAGTAGTCGAGCTTCGATCCGGAGTGCTCGGAGTGGGTGGAGAGGTCGAAGTCGGTGCGGTTGGCGATGCCTTCAAGCTCGCCCCATTCGCTGCCCTGAAAACCGAAGCGGTATTCGATGTCGACGGTGCGCTTCGAATAGTGCGAGAGCTTCTCTTGTGGGTACTCGTAGAAACGCAGGTTGTCAGGATCGATGCCGAGTCCGACGTACCAGTCGCGGCGGTAGTCGATCCAGTACTGGTGCCATTCCTCATCCGTGCCGGGGGCGCAGAAGAACTCGAGTTCCATCTGCTCGAATTCGCGGGTGCGGAAGATGAAGTTGCCGGGCGTGATCTCGTTGCGGAAGGACTTGCCGATCTGGCCGATGCCGAAGGGCGGCTTCTTGCGTGAGGCAGCAGCAATGTTCGCGTAGTTCACGAAGATGCCCTGGGCGGTCTCGGGGCGCAGGTAGTGCAGGCCGGCCTCGTCGTCGACGGGGCCGAGATAGGTTTTGAGCAGACCGGAGAAGGAGCGAGGCTCGGTCCAGGCGCCGGGCTGGCCGGTCACCGGGTCGGGCACCATGTCGAGGGTGACGGTGTCGGGATCTAGGCCCTTGCGCTCCGCGTACTCTTCGATGAGTTGGTCGGCGCGGTAGCGCTTGTGGGTGTGCAGGGATTCGACGAGGGGGTCGGTGAAGGCTTTGACGTGGCCGGAGGCGACCCAGGTTTCACGCGGGAGGATGACCGAGGAGTCCAAGCCGACGACGTCTTCGCGCCCTCGGACCATGTACTGCCACCACTGCTTCTTGATGTTCTCTTTCAGCTCGACGCCGAGCGGACCGTAGTCCCATGCTGAGCGGGTGCCTCCGTAGATCTCTCCGCAGGGGAAGACGAAGCCGCGGCGCTTCGCGAGGCTGATGACGGACTCGAGGCGAGAGGGGCCCTGTGCCACTTGATGCTCCTTGCACATGATGGCCGCACCTGGCTGGCGCGGCATTGACCTCCTGATCCTATCGAAGATTAGGAAGAGCCCCGCATTCCCGCTGCGTACTTGGGCAAGGCTGGGAATGCGTGGATGATTGCTGTACCTGAGGTTTCGGGGGTGCTCACTCAGTTCTCAGGAGGCTCGTGGGATACACCGGGAATGACGGGGCGACTCACGCGACTATTCTCATCGCGAATCCACAGGTTACGCCATGCGCCCCCCTCGACCACGTCGATCACGGGAAGGCCCGGGCGCCATGAGGCGAAACCAGCCGGATCTCCTGGCTCACTCCGTGTGTGAAGGGCAGTCCTCAACAGCTCCCTTTTCTTTGCATCCCATACGCGAATAGACCCATCCTCCCCCCCGGTGACCACACGCGAACCATCAGCCGACACAGCGACCGAGAGGGCGGGGGATGTATGGCCCTTCAGCACACTTACAGTCTCACCAGAATCCACATCCCACACACGAACAGACCCATCCTCCCCCCCGGCTGCCACACGCGAACCATCAGCCGACACAGCGACCGATTCGACGCCGAACGTATGGCCCTTCAGCACACTCACGGTCTCACCAGAATCCACATCCCACACACGAACAGACCCATCCCACGCCCCGGTGACCACACGCGAACCATCAGCCGACACAGCGACCGAGAGGGCGGGGGATGTATGGCCCTTCAGCACACTTACAGTCTCACCAGAATCCACATCCCACACACGAACAGACCTATCCGCCCCCCCGGCTGCCACACGCGAACCATCAGCCGACCACGCGACCGATCTGACGGGGGATGTATGGCCCTTCAGCACACTCACGGTCTCACCAGAATCCACATCCCACACACGAACAGACCCATCCCGCCCCGGCTGCCACACGCGAACCATCAGCCGACACAGCGACCGAGAGGGCGGGGGATGTATGGCCCTTCAGCACACTTACAGTCTCACCAGAATCCACATCCCACACACGAACAGACCTATCCGCCCCCCCGGCTGCCACACGCGAACCATCAGCCGACCACGCGACCGATTCGACGGGGGATGTATGGCCCTTCAGCACACTTACAGTCTCACCAGAATCCACATCCCACACACGAACAGACCCATCCCACGCCCCGGCTGCCACACGCGAACCATCAGCCGACACAGCGACCGAGAGGGCGGGGGATGTATGGCCCTTCAGCACACTCACGGTCTCACCAGAATCCACATCCCACACACGAACAGACCTATCCGCCCCCCCGGCTGCCACACGCGAACCATCAGCCGACCACGCGACCGATTCGACGGGGGATGTATGGCCCTTCAGCACACTTACAGTCTCACCAGAATCACATCCCACACGAACAGACCCATCCCACGCCCAGCTGCCACGCGAACCATCAGCCGACACAGCGACCCGAGGGCGGGGATGTGGCTCTCAACACTCACGGTCTCACCAGAATCCACATCCCACACACGAACAGACCCATCCTTCCCCAGCTGCCACGCGAACCATCAGCCGACCACGCGACCGATTCGACGGGGATGTGGCCTTCAACACACTCACAGTCTCACCAGAATCCACATCCCACACGAACAGACCCATCCCGCCCCGGCTGCACACGCGAACCATCAGCCGACACAGCGACCGATCTGACCCGGGACGTATGGCCCTCCAGCACACTCACGGTCTCACCAGAATCCACATCCCACACACGAACAGACCCATCCTTCCCCCCGGTCACCACACGCGAACCATCAAGAGATAAGGCCAGCGCTCCAGAGGCGAAGGCTGGGAGGATGATCTGCCCGTGTTGATGCACACTCGTCATTTTCTCCCCCATAGAGGCCCACGTGGCCCCTGGATGGCCCGACGGCCACAACGCGCCTTTACTGCGGGTGTTGGTGAAGGTCGCCTGGGTCAAACGAGCATCCGTAAAGTCAGCACGGTTCAGATTTACCTCCTGAAAGACGGATCGCATTAGGGAACAGCCCACGAAGCTGGAACCCGTGAGGTCAAGTTGCCTACTGGCGCTTCCCTGAATCACGATCTCATCGAGCTGAGCTCCATCAAGTTTGATCCCTCGCAGAGGGGGCATTGGAAGTCCCTGTCGATGAGCGTGAAGGGCGTAGGCAAGGAGAAGCTCACTCACCTGTGGCCGATAGCTGGTCCGCCAACGCGTGAGGTGTTGAAGGGCATCGGAATACCCTGTTTGGAACAGTTCACCGAGGAAGGTGAGCGTCTCACGGCTGGGCACGGGAATCTTCCAGCCTTCACACACATTCCGCTGTGCACTCTCGGCGAGGTGCCGGGCGAGGAAATACTCAAACAGGGAGGTGTGGGCGAATCTGAAGCCGGCAATAGGCGCGTCTTCACGACTGAGGAAAGTGGCGGTTCTGAGATCCTCCTCGAGACGTTCAACGTCGGCGTTTGAATAGCGTCTCTGGAACCGAGCTTCGCTGGCCACCCATTCATGGAACCAGTCGTGCAGCTCTGAGACCGGCAGCAGACTCGTCCCAGAGCGCCACAAGTGTGCGGCTAGAGCCATCACCAAGAGCGGCTTATGTTCGCGCGAAATGTAGTGCTTCAGGTCATCACGATCAAGCCATTCCTCTGTCATCAGTTCGTAGAGGGTGGCTCCCGATACTGCCTCTCCAGAAGCACGCCTATCCTCGAGTTCTGGAATCTGTTTTGAAATGAGTTTGAGCGTGTACGGCCGCTCCGAGAGCTCACTAAGATTGTGGACATTTCTGATGGTTTCCATCACCACATCAACCGGGATGGATGGAACTGCGGCTTCTAAGTATTTTCGCACCTGTTTTTCAGTCAGCGGCAACAAAGTCATTGCCCGATAACTCTGCGCAGTAAGGTCGGTCCTGTCCCGCAGAAGAAAGTGATTCTGCTGAGCCCTGAGAGTAGGGAAGTACTGCGTCCGACAGGTGAGCATGACTTTGGTTTGCGATCTCAGTTCTGAAGGCACAACGTCGATTACGCCGAGGAGCTGCTGCGTGAAAGCCAGTCCCGTCCTTTCATTGAACTTGACCAGCAATTCATCGAGCCCATCGAAAATCACCAGACAAGGCGAGTCGCTCAACCATGCGACAAATCGATCCCAAGTGTAGTGCTTCGACTCCTTGGGGAGCCAGCCATCGCGCATACAGACCTCCACGGTCGCTCTCAGCGAGGAAGCTTCGTCTGCTCTGATGATCTTCTTAAGGTCGAAGTAGAGAGGGATGGGAAGGGTCGGATCATTTTCTCGTCGTTTCTCCAGCTCTTTGGCAAGACGTTGGGAGGTCACCGTTTTTCCCATGCCATACTCGCCAAGTAGAGCGAAGAACTGTTCCCCCTTCGGGTCTGACACCCATTCGAGCAGGGTTTCCAGAATTGGCCGTCCGGATTCATCAATGGGAGTCGATTCCCACTTGTCCAAACTCACAGGCATCGCTCGAGGATCGTCAATGAAACCACCACCTGCGAAGACGGGATCAAAATCTCCCATTGTGGCGACACTCGGACTCAAATTCACAGGGCGGCGCGCCGGTAAATCTTTTGTCCCTCTTTCAATGATGGCATGAACAACCTTTGCAGCTTGCTCGGCTGCAATTTTCTGGTCTCGTTCCTTATGCGGATTATTCTTCTCTTCCGCCCAGTCGCAGATCCCTTTAACCAGCAACCAGCGAGTTTTTTCCCGGCATGCCCGCTCGATGCCGGAGCCCTCCATTTCTCCGCCAACAATACTCGCATGTCTCGCCCTGAGCTCATCCCGATATTCCTTATTGTCTACCAGGGCATCGCCACTCAGCACGAGGCCTTGATGAATTCTCGGCCACCTTTCCTGTCCCCTGCGAGCATGCTCCAGCTCCCGCACCCTTGACAGAAGAGCGTCTGATGCGGGCCTGGGAAATCCTCGTTGCGTATCATTACCGTCGGGCTCGACCCGGACATGCATATAGTTGAGGATCGCTTCACTCACGAGAACATCACCGATTTGCTGCTCCCCAGGCTCAACACCAAAGGCAATCCCCACAGCGTAGACCTCAGTCGGGTTCCAATTCTGTACCGCCTCTACGGCTGAGTACTGCGCTTCCCCAGTCGTTTGTCCCGAGATCGCGTGAATGATTCGCATTCCGCTGATGTCAGCGAGGTGATAGTAGCTCCGTTCTCCACGGACCACGCGACGGTCCGGTTCTTTCTCGCTACCCCTGAACTCCTTCCATACTGCCCGAGTTTCATTCGGATTGAATGTCAGCAGCACGACCGTCGGCACCCCACTCTCAACAGCCCGCTGCTCTGCGAGCTGGTCCTCAGGAATCGCCCTCAGGACGTCCGCATCAAATTGGGGACTCTCCAACTCAGGCCCGTCGAACCACACCCATCGAGAACTAGCTCCTCCGCGCTTGCTAGGAGTGATGCACATACTGAACGCCACCCCCTGCTCTTTGGCAACCTTGTTCACAGCCATCATGAGACGGTTGATATTCCGATTCCGGTTCGCAGTCTTGTCTTCATAGGGGTAGAGCATCTCAAACAGCTCAGAAACCAGGACACGACCTTCCGCGTCGAGCATGCCGACGACGACCTCAAGGGCCTTTGAGTTGGCGGATGAGAGACCCTCAAGCCTCTGAATGGCACCCCTAGCGCTAACGAAATCTAAGACTCTCACCACGACACCGTCCTTCCAACAGTGCCATGCTAGCAGAAAGACGGCGCCAACATGTCTGAATTGACTGAATACAGTCCGAATAGAATGCTCCTCGAATCTGTCGTCTCGCCTCTATGGCCCTGTGAACCACTGCAGCCATATGCCAATGAGACTCCATGGACCCCCTCCCCGCCCCTACACGCAGGCTGCGATCGACCGCACCCACACCCCCACGCTGACACCTGCGAGACTGCCCGGCGGCGTGCACTCACCCCTCACACCCGAGCCCTCCGCCCAAGCTCACCCTCTTCTCATTCAGGTCAAGTCCTGTGGAGTGGTGTAATCGTTTTGTGTCCTTCGGGGTGGGTTATGCGCTGAGTTGGAGTGGGGGTTCCTCCTGTTGGGTGGGTTGTGGTGTGAGTCGTGATCTGGTGAGGACATCGAGGCTGAGGTAGCGTCGGCCTTCGGCCCATTCGTCGTTTTGTTCGGCGAGGACGGCTCCGACCAGGCGGATGATGGCTTGGCGGTTGGGGAAGATTCCCACGGTGTCGGTGCGTCGGCGGATTTCGCGGTTGAGGCGTTCATTGGGGTTGTTGGACCAGATCTGGGTCCCATACCCCGGTGGGGAAGGACGCGAACGCGAGGACGTCTGCCCTGGCTTGATCGAGGTGATCACAGGTGGCGGGGAGCTTGTCGTGCACGTAGTCCAAGAGCCGGTCGTATTGAGCGTTGACCGATGCGGCGTCGGGCTGGTCGTACACCGAGTGCAGCATCGCTTTGACGGCAGGCCATAGCGCTTTAGGGGTGACCGACATGAGATTCGCGGCGTAGTGGGTGCGGCACCGTTGCCAGGTGGCTCCGGGTAGGTTCGCTGCGATGGCCTCAACCAGGCCCAGATGGGCGTCGCTGGTGACCAGGCGCACGCCGGTGAGGCCTCGGGCGACCAGGTCGGCGAAGAACTCGTTCCAGGCCGGACCGGTCTCGCTGGTGGATACGCGCACCCCCAGCACTTCGCGGTGTCCGTCATTGTTGACTCCGGTGGCAACCAGGACCGCGCACGAGACGACGCGTCCTCCTTCGCGCACCTTCATGGTCAGTGCGTCAGCGGCGACGAACGTGAAAGGCCCGGCATCGTGGAGGGGGCGATGACGGAACTGATCCACGTGTTCGTCCAGATCGGCTGCCATACGTGAGACCTGGGACTTGGACAGTCCTGTGATCCCCAGGGTTTTGACGAGCTTGTCCATGCGGCGCGTGGATACTCCTGCTAGGTAGCAGTGGGCGACCACTGTGATCAAGGCGCTTTCGGAGCGTTTACGGCGCTGGAGCAGCCACTCTGGAAAGTAGGTGCCTGAGCGCAGCTTGGGGATCGCCACGTCAATGGTGCCGACCCTGGTGTCCAGGGGCCGGTAGCGATACCCATTGCGCCTGGTCTGACGCTGCGGATCTTGTTGACCCCACTGGGCCCCGCACACGGTGTCAGCGTCCGCTGATAACAACGCGTTAATGACATGCTGGAGCAGGGAACGCATCAAATCCGGGGACGCCTGGGACAACGCCTCGCCAAGCAGGCCAGCAGGGTCGATAATATGAGGAGCGGTCATCGTTGTGCCTCCAAATCGTTTCGAGTCAGAAGTAGAGAGCTTTCTCGAAGGATCACACGGTGACCGCACCCATATCAAATGGGGTTAAAGGACAAAAAGAGTTGGTCTGAGCCTGACCTTTCGGCTTTGTGGTGCGAGAAAGTCTGGTTCAAAGTTGTTGGGGGACAACTTTGAGGGTGGACAAAATGTGTTGGTGAAACGTCGACTTTTCGGCTTTGTGGTGCGGGAGAGTGGGTGTCAAAGTTGGTAGTGGCAGATTCGGTGAGTGAACATCTCGACATGCGATTCCTGTGGCAGGAAGCTGATCCGGTACGGACTGTCGAAATCGGGCAAGCAGAGGTGGCATTGCACCTCGTGCCACTCAACTGGCGTGCAGCGGATTGATACCTCGGCCAAGCATCTGGGTGAGTTTCTTGCCTGGCTGCTCAGCGGTAATCGGCAGGCGGATATGCCAGGTGGGGGCAGGTCGTTTCGCAGGCGATGCCAGAGCCTGTGGGAGATCTGGCCCCTCGCCCCGGTGGTGGATGAGGTGCATGAGGTCGTGTTCGTTGACGGGATCCACCTGGGCCGCAAAGCGGTCGTCTTGATTGCTCAGTCCCGGGGTTTCATCTTGGGATGGTATGTGGCACGCAGTGAGAACTCGCGCGCCTGGGAAGCGCTCATGAACCGGATCGCCCCACCAGACGTGGTGGTGACGGATGGGGGCAGTGGCTTCGAAAAAGCCCGCAAGAAAGCCTGGCCGAACACGCGGGTCCAGCGGTGCACCTTCCACGCGTTCGGGACCATCAAACAAGCCACCACCATTCGCCCCAAGCTTGCAGCCTCCAAGGAACTGTACGGCTTGGGCAAGCAGCTCTTGCACGTGAAAGACCGAGAGCAAGCGGCCTCATGGATAGACACCTACTTGGACTGGTGCAAGCGCTGGGAGGGCTTCCTCGCGCAGAAGACCAAGAGGGACGATGGCGGGTGGGAATACACGCACGAACGACTCGTGCGGGCCCGCAACAGTGTGAACCGGCTCATCGGAGCCGAGGTGTTGTTCACCTACACCGACCCCCAGTTTGAGGGGGCGTTGCCGGCGATGAACAACCAGATCGAAGGCGCGACCAACGCGCCCTTGCGTCAACTGTTGCGGGACCACCGGGGAATGCGGCTGACCCGCCGGATCAAAGCGATCTTCTGGTGGTGCTACATGCACACCGAAAACCCGCTCCCACCAGCCCAGATCCTCAAAATCATGCCCACAGACACCCAGATTGAAGCCCAATGGGAACACGCCTCGCGCACACACCCCGCAGCCGGTGTCATCCCCAGATGGGGCGACGCCATCGCCTGGCACGACCTCCACCACACAAGCCCCCACCGAAACAACTGGGACTAACCCTCCACCAACTCTTTTTGTCCTTTAACCCATCAAACGGGCCAACCACCACACGGTTACACCACTATGCGGGACGCTACTCGTCATGTACAGGCTTCTGGGGAGCCCGTCGTTGAGTGAAATCATATTTAGCCTGAACAACGGATCGAAACTCGAGCTAAGTATGAACGTCACGCTGGCGGTTCTCCCGATCGGCGCTGCCATCTCAGGGGTGAGTGCATACTCCAGCATGGCGAACCCGAGTGAGCTCGAGGTAGATCGGAAAGAGCATCGAAGGGCGGCCTTCATGGTGGCCCGCCAGAGGGCCTCAGTGAGCGAGTGGTACAAGGTCGTTGAAGCCGCCAAGCAGGGCTAGACGTCGGTAGGCGCAGGAGGATGTGCGTGCCCACGCCCTGCACATCCTCCCGCACCCGCGCACATAATCGCACAAATGTGCAGTTATGATGCGCATCACCGCACGAGTGTGCGCCGCTCCAGCAAGCAACGAGGCGGTTCGTACCAATCCGTTTCGTACGATATTTGTCTGGACTAACGCCCACGCCCATACGTCTGACAAATCAGCCCAAAACCGCCGCAACCACACCCCAAAAACCCGCCCCGGCCTCGTCCCAAACGGACCCGGAAAGTGAACGCCACCACCTTCCTGTCTTAGGATTGGGGGCACGCCGACGCGCCCCCAAGGACGGGAGCACCCGGCACGCAGCAGCAGCGCACGCGCGGCACCGCAGGGCGGGTCCAGCAACGAAGACGGACACGCCAGGCGCCACCGCACCCGCGCAGAGCCGCCGCACAACCACAACCTCAACACCGATGTTGACCCACACAGAGGAGACTCATATGAAGCCCCGCCTCGCAGCTACAGCCCTCGTCGCCGCATCCGCATGCGCCCTCGCCCTTGGCGCCTGCACCCCCGGCGACACCGCACAATCCTCGTCCAGCCCCGCCGCGAAGGGCGGCGGAGACGGCAACTACACGATCGCCGTCGTTCCCAAGGACGCCACCAACCCCTGGTTCGTCCGAATGGAAACCGGCGTCAAGAAGTACGCCGAAGACACCGGCATGAACGCCTTCCAGAAGGGCCCCGCTGAAACCGACGCCACCATGCAGGCCCAGGTCATCCAAGACCTCATCGCCCAAGGCGTCGACGCCATCTGCGTCGTCCCCGTCGACCCCGGAGCCATCGAACCCGTCCTCAAGCAGGCCATGGACGCCGGCATCGTCGTCGTCACCCACGAAGGCGCCTCCCAGCAGAACACGATGTACGACATCGAAGCCTTCAACAACACGGAATACGGCGCGTTCATCATGGACAACCTCGCCCAAGCCATGGGTGAAGAAGGCGTCTACACCACCATGGTCGGCCACGTCACCAACGCCTCCCACAACGAATGGGCAGACGGCGCCGTCGCCCACCAGAAGGAGAAGTACCCCAAGATGACGCTGCTCGAAGCCGAGCCCGCGTCGAATCCCAGGACAACGGTGAAACCGCCTACCAGACCGCCAAGGAAGTCCTCAAGAAGTACCCCGAAGTCAAGGGCATCCTCGGCACCTCCTCCTTCGACGCGCCCGGCACCGCCCGCGCCATCGAAGAAATCGGCCTCAAGGGCAAAGTCTTCACCGCCGGCACCGGCATGCCCGCCGCCAACGCCCAGATCCTCAAGGACGGCTCCGTGTCGACCCTGACCCTCTGGGACCCCGCGGACGCCGGCTACGCCATGGCATCCCTGGCCACCAAGATCCTCAACGGTGAAAAGATCGAAGACGGCGTCAACCTCGGTGTCAAGGGATACGAATCCATGCACTTCTCGCAGGGCTCCACCAAGGTCCTCGAAGGCAACGGCTGGATCCAGATCACCAAGGACAACGTCGACTCCCTCGGCTTCTAACCGAAACACCGCACACGACCACCCGCGCGCCACGGCCTCGCCCCAATGAACGAGGCCGTGGCCGGGACGTCCCAGCGCGTGCACTGACGCTCGCGCACGAACAAACCTCCACGGGCGGGCGACAGCCCTGCGTGAGGGGTGGCCCCGGGTCGGCACCACGCGTCGGAAAGGACACCATATGGACACCCCAGTGCTGGCGGTACGACACGTCAGCAAATCCTTCGCAGGGCGTGCGAGCCCTGGTCGACATCGACCTCGACATCGCGCCCGGAGAAATCCACTGCCTCGCCGGAGAAAACGGGTCGGGCAAATCCACCCTCATCAAAGTCATCTCCGAGTCCACGCCCCCAGAACAGGGCACGGTCTCCATCGAGGCCGCGACTTCGCGCGACTAACACCCGCCGACGCCATCGACGCGGGCGTACGCGTCATCTACCAGGACTTCTCCATCTTCCCCAACCTCTCCGTCATGGAGAACATCGCGCTCGGCAGCGAAGTCGCCGCCGGACGCCGCCTCGTCAACCGCTCGCGCATGCTCGAAGTCGCCCGCGAAGCCGTCGCCAAAAATCGGCTTCAGGTCGACCTCGACGAACTCGTCGGCAACCTCTCCGTCGCCGACAAACGGCTCGTCGCCATCAGCCCGCGCACTCATGGGCGACGCGAAACTCATCATCATGGACGAGCCCGACCGCCCTCACCAAGAAGGAAGTGCGCGCCCTCTTCGACATCGTCCGCGACCTACAATCCCGCGGCATCGCGATCCTCTTCGTGTCCCACAAGCTCGAAGAAGTCTTCGAAATCGCGCAACGCTTCACCATCCTGCGCAGCGGACACAAGGTCATCACCTGCCCGAAGGAAGAACTCGACCGCGCCAGCTTCGCCCGACACATGACCGGGCGCGACTTCGACGAGGAGCGCTATCAGCCCAGCGACATCACCGACGCCCCGATTCTCCAGGTCGAGGGCGCCACCGTTGCCGGCGCCTTCGCCGACGCCTCCCTGAGCGTGCGCCCCGGCGAAATCCTCAGCATCACCGGCCTGCTGGGCTCCGGGCGCACCAGAACTCGCCATCTCCCTCTTCGGGATGCTGCCCCTGGACTCCGGGCGCATCCGCGTCAAAGGCCAAGACGTCAAGCTGCGCGGCGTGCGCGACGCGATCGCGGCCGGCATCGCCTACGTCCCCGAAGACCGACTCACCGAAGGCCTCTTCCTCTCGCGCTCGATCGGCGAAAACATCACGATCTCGAAATGGAATCCTTCACCAAGGCCCTCGGATTCATCGACAAGAAAGCCATCCGCGACGAAGAGAAGAAGTGGGTGAAGCGCCTTGACGTCGTCACCCCCGACCCCGCCAACGCCGTCAACACCCTGTCGGGCGGCAACCAGCAAAAGGTTGTCCTGGCCAAGTGGCTCGCCACCAAGCCGTCCGTCCTCATCCTCAATGGACCCACCGTCGGCGTCGACATCGGCTCCAAATTCACGATCCACTCGATCCTGCGCGAACTCGCCGCGCAAGGCATAGCCGTCATCATCATCTCCGACGACATCGCCGAAGTGCTCACCAACTGCTCGACCATCGCGATCATGCGAGCCGGGCACCTGAGTGACCCGATCAGCCCCGACACCTCACCGAGGCCGAGACTGACCCGGCTCCTGTCCGAAGACCAGGCCCCGGCCTCGTCGACCGAAGGGGGAGAGAACTAATGCCCCGACTCATCACGAAAGTCCTGCGCGCCAACGAATTCTGGGTATTCCTGGTCATCGCGGCGCTCACCCTCGTCATCCAGGCGCGCTCCGGACAGTTCTACACGGCGAACAACCTCGTCGACCTGGCCGGTGCGATGGTGGTCCCCGGCCTCTTCGCCGTCGCCGCGCACCTCGTCCTCGTCTCCGGCGGCATCGACGTGTCCTTCCCGGCGCTGGCCTCCCTCGCGGTCTACGTGACCACGAAAGTCCTCGTCGACAACGGGTGGAACGGGCCCGTCATCGTGCCCTTCCTGATCGCCGCCGCCCTCGGCGCGATCCTCGGCGCGTTCAACGGCATCTTCACCTCCCGGCTGACCGTGCCCACGCTGATCATCACCCTGGGCACCGCCAACGTCTTCAACGGCGTCATGCAGGGCGCGCTCAAATCCGTGCAGATCAACACGATCCCCGAGTCCATGCGCTCCTTCGGATCCGCGTCCCTCTTCGTCGCCCGCAACGAAAGCTCCGGCCTGCAATCCTCCATGCCCGTGTCCTTCCTGATCCTCGTCGCGGTCGTCGCGGTGGCCTTCTTCGTCACCCGCTACACGATGTTCGGACGCTCCCTCTTCGCCCTCGGCGGTGACGAGTCCGCGGCCGCCCGCGTCGGCTTCAAGGTGCGCGCCACCAAGTTCTGGCTCTACGTCCTCGTCGGCGTCATTGCCGCCCTGGCCGGCATGGTCCGCACCTGCTCCATGGGGCAGATGCACCCCACCAACCTGCTCGGCATGGAAATGATGGTCATCGCAGCCGTCGTCCTGGGCGGCACCGCCATCACCGGCGGCAAGGGCTCGCTGACGGGCGTCATGCTCGGCACGCTGCTCATCGTCATCGTCCAAAACTCCACGATCCTCATGGGAATCCCGACGTTCTGGCAGGGGCTTCGCCCTGGGCCTGCTCATCATCGTGGGAACCGGCGTCTCCGCGCTTCGGGTCATGCGCGCCCGCCGCAACGCACACTAGGAGGACCACATGTCAACGCTTCTCGCCTCCCCGCGCCTCGCCTTCCTCAAAAAGGACAGCTACATGACGCGACTGATCATCGTCTTCCTCCTCCTGCTCATCTTCTTCGCCGCCGTGCGTCCCGGCCCCTTCTTCGCCGTACGCACCTGGCAATCGATGGCCGTCCAATTCCCCGAATTCGGCCTCATGAGCCTGGGCGTCATGTTCACCATGTTCACCGCCGGCATCGACCTGTCCGTCGTCGCCATCGCCAACGTCACCTCGATCTGCGCGGCCCTCACGCTGCGCTCCATGCTCGGCCCGGCCGTCACCCCCTCGTCCATGGCCATGGCCACCCTCATCGCCCTGGGCGTCGCCCTGGTGGTCGGGGTCGTGTGCGGACTCATCAACGGCACGCTCGTCGCGGTCCTCAAGATCCCACCCATCCTGGCCACCCTCGGCACCCTCGAGCTCTTCGGCGGCGTCGCCCTCATCCTCACCCAAGGCAAACCCGTCTCCGGCGTCCCCGCAGCGTTCGGAGCCGTGTTCACGGGGAAGGTGGCAGGCCTCGTGCCCATCCCCCTCGTCGTGTTCCTCGTGTGCGCGGCCGTCGCGGGAATCATCGTCGCCTTCACGGGCTTTGGGACCACGATCCTCATGCTCGGCACGAACGACACTGCGGCGCGCTTCTCGGGCCTGAAAGTGAAGAGCCTGCTGATCCGCACCTACGTGCTCTCCGGCGTCATGGCCGCCATGGCCGGCATCGTCATGCTCGCGAACTACAACTCCGCGAAGGCCGACTACGGTGCCTCCTACACGCTGCTCACCGTCCTCATCGTCGTCCTCGGCGGCGTCAACCCCAACGGCGGATCCGGGCGCCTGAGCGGTGTCCTCCTGTCCATCCTCATGCTCCAGGTCCTCTCCTCCGGCCTGAACATGTTCCCCTGACATCTCCAACTTCTACAGGGCCCCTCATCTGGGGTGGCGTCCTGCTGCTCGTTATCTGCATGAACGAGGGCCTCTTCTCCCTTTACCAAACTGCGCAGACTCAGGAAAGGACACGCGCATGCTGACAGTTAAAGACAAGCAGGTCGTCGTCGGCGCCGACTTCGCCGGGCACCCCCTCAAGGAAGCCGTCAAAGCACACCTCGAGGAGCGCGGCTGGACCGTCACCGACCTGACGCCCGACGCCGATACCGCACCCATGTACCACCGCGTCGGCTTCATGCTCGGCGCCCAGATCGCCGAAGGCAAGTTCGAACGCGCCCTCGCGTTCTGCGGCTTTCAGCATGGGCATCCACATCGCCGCCTCCAGTGCCCCCACGTCCACGCCGCCGTGTGCGAATCCGTGCCCGCCGCGCGCCGCTGCGCCGCCGCCAACAACGCGAACCTGCTCGCCATGGGCGCCTTCTACGTCGCCCCGCGCACCGGGATGGCCATGGCCGACGCGTTCCTCGAGTCGTCGCTCGGGTCCGGGTACGAGGACTGGGACGGCTTCTACGAGTACCACCGCATCGGGTACGACGAATGCGAAAACTTCGACTACGAGGCCTACAAGGCCAACGGGTTTGAGGTCGTTAACCCGGGCTTCGCTGTGCTTGCGGAGCAGCCCAAGGGGTTGGCGTACTGAGGTTGTGATGATGTGACAGGGGTGGGGGGCTCCCGGTTGGGAGCCCCCCACCTGTGTCGGTATGCGATATCGGGGTGCCCTCGTCCTACCAGTTACCCAAGCCCAGGTAGTGCAGCGGGTGGGTGAAGACCGCGACGATCAGCGTCACGAGGATGCGTTTCTTGGTGCTCATGTGTGGCTCCTTTGTGGGGTTGTGAGTGCTGCGTGGGCCTGCGCGAGGATGTCGTTGACGAGGTCGACGCCTTGAGGTGTGGCCAGGAGTGGACGGTCCTCGGGGTGCTCGTTGAAGTGCCGGATGAGGGCGTCGAGGCCGGTGAAGGGGATGCCGATGCGCTCGGACGAGATACCCCATGGTCCGTCGTATGTGTCGGGGTCTGCTTCGAGAAATATCGTTGGATGGATGATGTCATCGATGGTGACGTTATCCTTCCACAGGATGGTGACGTCCCGGTCGTTGGAGTCTTCCTCGACGGACAGTAGCTCCGGGAAGTGGAAGGATATTCGGCTCTTCGCATTTTGGGGTGTGGGGTGGTGTTGGCATGGGGTCGGGGCCTGCCCGATGATTGAGGTTGCGACACTTCAAACGCTGGGAGGCCCTGACATGTCTCATGCTACCTTTTCCGCTGCGGATATGACGGCCTATTGCGGGTTGGAGGAGCTGGGCTTGGTGGCTGTGGGGATGCGCTGCCAGGGGGGCGGGTTCGTCCTGAAGTGTCGTGCGGCTAATCCTGCTCGGCTGTGTCCAGGGTGTGGGTGCGCGGGGTATTCGCTGGGGTCGCGTACCCGGCGTTTTAGCGCACGAACCGCGGGGGCATCAGCCCACAACGCTGGCGGTGTATGTGGGCGTTACCGATGTCGCGCGTGTTCTCGTTCCTGGTGTGATGACATCAGCCGGGTGGCTCCCCACGCGCCAAACTCTCCTTTGGGGCCTTGCGCTGGGGACTTGTGCTTGATCGCTGACAATATGTCCATGAATCGGATCGCCGCTCACCTGGCGGTAGCCTGGCATACCGCCAACGAGGCGATACTGGCCTATGGGGAAGAACTCCTGCTGGCGGATTCGACTCGTTTTGAAGGCGTGCGCGTCATTGGGGTTGATGAGCACGTGTGGCGTCATCGGGGTGGGGACAAGTACGCCACGGTGATCGTGGACTTGACCCCTGTACGCGACCATACTGGCCCGGCCCGCCTCCTGGACGTGGTGCAAGGCCGCTCCACACGCGTCTTGTCTTCCTGGCTGGCCGCGTGCCCCCAAGAATGGAAGGACAACATCGAGATCGTGGCGATGGATGGGTTCAGTGGCTACAAAAGCGCAGCAGTCAGCCAGCTTCCAGGGGCGGTGGCGGTGATGGATCCCTTCCACGTTGTTCATATCGCTATCGACGCCCTAGAGCAGTGCCGCCAGCGCGTCCAGCAAGAAACCCTGGGGCATCGCGGCCGCAAGGGCGACCCCTTGTACGCGGCCCGCAAAACGCTCCTGACCGGCACTGACATCCTCACCGACACATCCCAAGCGCGCTTGGATGCCTTTATTCGCCTGCCCCGACCACGCTGACGTGCACGCCACCTGGAAAATCTACCAGGACCTCCTAGCGGCCTACCGTGATCGTGACCCCAGGCGCGGCAAAAACACCCTCCGCCAGCTCATCACGACGCTCACCCGCCCGGACTTGCCACACACATGCATCGAGCTAGCCCGCATGGGCAGAACCTTCAAACGCAGAGCCAGGGACATCCTGGCCTACTTCGACCACCCCCACACCAGCAACGGCCCCACCGAAGCCATCAACGGACGCCTCGAACACCTCCGCGGCATCGCCCAAGGATTCATCAACCACCGAAACTACCGCCTACGCTGCCTCCTCCACTCCGGGGATTCCACCACCTCTACACCCTTAAATGCGAAGAGCCGGATATTCCCTCAGGGGTCAGAGTTGTCTTTGCTTGTCAGTCAGGGCGATGACGAGATCCTTGCCGGGGTTACGTGTGCACTCGAGATGAGCCATGGACGCAACGGCGAACACATACATCGCGGCGTGGAAGGGCTGTCCGGTCGTGAAACCACGGCCATCGTCCCGCCCGCGAAGGCGTAGAGCAGGAATCCGGTTGTGATGAGCGCGATGGATTGATGGTTGCCCGGAATGACGATGGAACCGTCCTCGTAATGGGGGCGCGATGGCTAGAACGGACGCCACTCATTTCGACGAGGTGGGAAGTGCTGCGCACAGATACAGGGGAACCAGATAAAAAGCAGCTGTAGCGGGCCGATGCGAATGAATGAGAAAAGCCAGTAGGCACTCACCGCCAGGACGGCGTTAACGACAATGGTGATCGCAGTGAGCTTCCACAAGTCTCGCGCAGCCAGGTCCACGCCTCGAGGAGAACTGTCGTGGGGTCTTCTTGCCAAAAATGAGGAAGGGCGAGCCGCGGCTACCACCTCACCTGGGCGCAGGTGACCTGCCTCCGAAGGGCGCGGAAAGGCTCGTTGTTCATGCTCCGACGCTACCAGGATTTGTGACGGAGGCAGCAAGCATGAGTATCTGAGTGCCTTCCTGAGAACCAGAAGCCCTGATTCGGCATCTGATGAAACCGGCGACGCCTTTGCGGTTGTTCGGCGAGGGTGCATGTAACCGGCGACGCCTTTGCGGGCGGAAAATGGCCTGAAATTGGCTGTTTTGTGGGAGCAGAGGTGTCAGCGGTTTCATTTCGTGGCAGTGATCCACCTGCATTGGTGTCATTGGTTTCAGGCGAGGCGGTCGGCGGGTGTTGGGAGTCTGCCCCCAGAAAAAGTCGCACGTAATTCGATTGGGAGAAGTTTCAATAAAGTCGGAAAACGTTGCAATTCCAACGATCATATTTCAGAATTTGAAAAGGGATGTGGGGGAATTACGTGCGAAGTGCGTGTGGGTTCAGGAATGAGGGGCGTGAGGGCTGGGTGCGAGGGCTGGGGGGCGAGGGACGGGGTCCCAGTAGGCGCTTGGCTGCGGTGCCCGTGGGCGGTGGCGGGGCCTGGCCGGGCTTCGAGGCGACGCGCCGAGCGAAGCTCGCGGCGCGGACGGCGAGCGGGCGAGCCACCGCCCACGGGCACATCAGCAGCCCGGACCGACGAAAAACGCCCGCCCAGCCACCATCGTTCACAGCTTGACAGCAACACTCCCAAAAGTCATATGAGAAATATGAGAGCTTCATAGGTTCTTCATAGGGTCGCGTGGGGAAATTGGTGCATCGACAAAAGGAGACACCAATGACCGCCCTGATTCTGATCGCCATTGACCTGGTTGCCATGGCTGCCCTCGTGTTCGGCCTGTACTTCCCACGGCACCGCCGCGCTGACCTGGTCGCAGCCTTCCTCGGTGTGAATGTCGGTGTCCTCGCCGTCACGATCATCCTCGCGAACTCGACCGTGAGCGCGGGCCTCGGCCTCGGACTCTTCGGTGTTCTCTCGATCATCCGACTGCGTTCGGATCAGATCTCGCAGACGGAAATCGCTCTACTTCGCGTCGCTGGCCCTGGGCCTGCTGACTGGCATGTCCTCGGCGGTGACCCCGCTGCTGGGAGGACTGATCGCCCTGATCCTCGTGGCCCTCGCCTTCGGCGACTCGAAGCTGGTCTTCGGCCGCTACACGTCGCAGACCGTGCAGCTGGACCGCGCGATCGCCGACCCCGCCGAGCTGAAGGCAGCCCTCGAGCAGCGCCTGCGTGCGTCCGTCGCCTCGGTCAATGTCGTCAAGCTCGACCTCGTGAACGACCTGACTCTCGTGGACGTGCGCTCGAAGGTCGCCCTGACCCGCCAGGCTGACCCGCCGACCCGCCACCCCACCAGCAGACACCCCCGCAGACCACCACTACAAGGACACGACTCGCAGAACGCCACCCTGAACTCGATTCTCGCCGACCTCGACTCGATCGGCCTCGATGAACTGAATAAGCGCGCGGCGATGCTGACCCGAGTGGACCGCAAGTACGCGCTGGACGGCGCCACGGCCTCGGCGATTCTGAGCCACCTCCCCGAGGATGTGAAGGTTCTGCGCATCGGCGGCCAGGTGTCACAGGGTTACGCCTCCACCTACTACGACACTCCCGACATGGATTCGTACCTGCTGACTGCGCTCAAGCGTCGCCGTCGTTTTAAGGTCCGCACCCGCTCCTACCTCTCGTCGGGCGCTTCGTTCCTGGAGGTCAAGACCCGCGGCCCGCGCGGCGTGACCGTCAAGCGCATACCGATCTCTTGGGACGAGGCCGGGGCTCCTCTCGCGGGCGAGCGCCTCCAGTGGGTGGCCGGCAAGGTCGAGAAGACGGGATACGGCCACCTGGTGCCTGCCCTCGAGCCGGTCCTGGCTGGATCCTACGAGCGCAACACCGTGCTCCTGCCTGGTGGCGTGGGACGCGCGACGGTGGATACGAATCTGTTGTGGCGCTCGCTGCGCACGGACGGCACTGAGGTTGCTCGCGCCGACCTGGTCATCATCGAAACGAAGTCGGGTGCGACCCCATCCGTGGTGGACCACCTCTTGTGGGCGGACGGCGTTCGCCCCGTGACAATCTCCAAGTACGGGACCGCGATGGCGGCCATGCACCACCTGCCAGCGAACAAGTGGCATCGCACGCTCGACCGTTACTTTCATGAATACGTGGAGGCCCCCGAGTTCACGCACGACGCGCCCCTCGCGATGGCGGCCTGACAGACCCTAACATCGGCGCCCTGCGGTTTTCGACAGCACACGAAACGCAAGCGCACCATAGAAACACAAGCCTTAAGCACACGAAAGAGACATACATATGAAAGCCCTTCAAAAGATCTGGACACCCGCCCGGACGATCGGCGCGATCGCCCTCGTCGGAACCCTGGCCCTGGGCGCGTGCAGCGCCTCGGGAATGGCCTCCTCGTCCTCCGCGACGACCACCGCCACCGCGGCCGTCGCGGCTGCCGGAACCAACGGCGACACGACCGCGCCGCCCACCGCGGCCGACGCCCTGGCATCGAACGCGAAGGCCTCCCACGTGGAGGACAGCGACTGGAAGGCCTCGGACGCCGTCGACGTGACGCTCAGCGGCACGACCGCGACGTCCTCGTCCGACGCCGTGAGCGTGAGCGACGGCGTGCTGACCATCTCCAAGGCCGGCGTCTACAAGCTCAGCGGCTCCTTCACCGGCAAGGTCGTCGTAGCCGCAGGGACCGAGGACCAGGTCGTCCTGATCCTCGACAACGCGACCATCACCTCGTCCACGGGTGCCGCGATCGAGGCGACCAGCGGCGACGACCTCGTCCTGTCCCTCGAGGGCACCTCGACGATCACCGACGGAACCTACACCGGCACCGAGGACGCGAACGCCGCGATCTACGCCGACATGGACCTGACGATTACCGGCTCGGGCACGCTCAACGTCACCTCCGGCGCCTCGGACGCGATCACCTCCAAGGACGACCTGTACGTCCTGAGCGGCACGATCAACGCGAGCGCTTCGGACGACGGCCTGCGCGGCAAGGACTCCCTGACTGTTGCCGGCGGAACCGTCACCGTGAACTCCGGCGGCGACGCCCTCAAGTCCGACCAGGACAACGACGACACCAAGGGCTACGTCAATATCGCGGACGGCACCGTCACCCTGACCTCGGGCGGCGACGGCATCGACGCGTCCACCGACGCGATCGTCACCGGCGGCACCCTGTCGATCACCTCGGGCGGCGGTGCCTCGACCGGCAAGCCCTCCACGGGCTCGACCAAGGGCATCAAGGCGCAGACCTACATCATCGTCGACGGCGGCACGACCACCATCGACGCCGGGGATGACGCCATCCACTCCAACGGCGCCCTGCGCTTGAGCTCCGGCACGATCACAGCCGCCTCCGGCGATGATGGCGTGCACACCGAGGTCGCGGCCGTCCTCGACGGCGCAACCGTGACCGTCACGCAGTCGAACGAGGCCCTCGAGGGCGGCCTCATCACGATCTCCGACGGCACCGTCGACCTGACCTCGAGCGACGACGGCATCAACGCCTCGGGCTCGATCACCGTCGAGGCCGGCCTGGCCGCCGCCGCCGAGTCCAGCTCGGATTCGACGTCCTCCGATTCGACCGCCACTGCGACTGCCGACTCGACGGCTGCCGGGCTCGGTCAGATGGGCCCCGGCGATCAGGGTGGCCGGCCCCCGGCCGGAGGCCCGAATGACGGCGGCTCGATGGAAGACACCGGCGAGCAGCTCACCATCACCGGCGGCACCGTGACCGTCAACGCGAACGGCGACGGCCTCGACTCCAACGGCTCGCTGACCATTAGCGGCGGCACGACGACCGTCTACGGCCCGGCGTCCGGCGCGAACGGTGCCCTGGATTCCAACGGCGCCATGAGCATCACGGGCGGCACGGTCATCGCCTTCGCCACCAACGAGATGGTGGAGACGCCGACCACGACCGACGGACAGGGCTGGGTTTCCGCATCCGCGACCGGGTCTGCCGGATCCACGGCGACGATCACCGACGCCAACGGTTCCGTCCTGGGTACGTACACCTCGCTCAAGGCCTTCGGTAACGTTATCTACTCGACCTCCGGCATGACCAACGGTTTCACCTACACGGTGAGCGTCGATGGCACATCCACCGAGGCGACCGCCGGCCAGGGCGGCATGGGGATGGGCGGACAGCCCCCGGCCGGCGGGCCGGGTCAGGGTGGCCAGCCCCCGGAGGGCGGCGCGGGTCAGGGCGGTCAGCCCCAGCCGCACCCAGGGCTGAGGCTTCCCAGTAGTGCGCCCGCGTGATTGTCGACACGCGGGGCGCACGCTTATGCCTGCGCCACGTCCTCATCAACGAGGCCTGGGCCGGGATCTCACGGTCACGCCGTCACTCGCCACCCCCGGGATCAGCGCAACTAAACTTGAACCAGAGGACGAGGCCCCGGCCTCGTCAATAAGGAACGAAAGGACCCCTCATGCTCCCCTCCGAAAAACTCGCCGAGCTCGGCCTCGAACTGCCGGCCGTCGCCACGCCCGTCGCCGCGTACGTGCCCGCCGTCATCGACCGTGGTGTCGTGCGCACCTCCGGCCAGATCCCCGTCGTGAACGGCGAGCCCGTGTGCATCGGCGCGGTCGGCGAGGACGGTGCGGACCCCGAGGACGCCAAGGACGCGGCGCGCGTGTGCGCCCTCAACGCCCTGGCTGCTGCGGCTTCCGTCGCGGGCGGCATCGACAACCTCGCGGGCGTCGTGAAGGTCGTGGGCTTTGTGTCCTCGCGCCCCGACTTCTACGGGCAGGCTGGCGTCATCAACGGCGCCTCGGAGCTGTTCGGGGAGATCTTCGGCAGCCAGCACGCGCGCAGTGCCGTGGGCGTCGCCGCTCTGCCCCTCAACGTCAGCGTCGAGGTCGAGGCCGAGTTCCTCATTAAGTGAACGCGCGGGCGCGGCTGAGGCATGCCTACACTGGGTAAGGTTCGCTGAAATGGCCCGTCGGGCCGAAGGATAAGGAAAAGACATGACTGACCGTCAGATGTTCAAGCTGGTCGACGCCAACACCGTCCCGTCCACGGACGGCGGCTGCGGGTGCGGCTGCGGTGGCGAAGGTAAGAAGGAACGCGCGGAGCAGGCCCCCGAGCAGGGTGGCTGCGGCTGCGGCGGACACGGCCACGGCGCTGAGGCTGCCGAGCGCCCCCACGAGATGGCTGCCGAGCCCATGACCTCCACCGCTGGCGGCTGCGGCTGCGGTGGCCACGGCGGCGGACACGGCAAGGAGCACGCTGGCGGCGCCGGCGTCATCCACCGTCCCGGCGCGGACGAGCTGGTCATCCACTCGGTCCCCCGCGTCGTGCGCCACGCGGTCCTCTTCGCGGCGGTCGATAACCTGCCCGTCGGCGAGAACATCCAGATCTGCGCACCCCACCAGCCTGAGCCGCTGTTCGCTGCACCCTGCAGGACTCGAGCAGCACTACCGCGTGGAGACCCTCGAGGTCGGCCCCGTGGATTGGCGCTACCGCATCACGCGTCTCGCCTGAGGCTCTTTGACGCGCCGAGGCCGTGGCCGGCTCTCGCTTTCCCGCGGGGCCGGCCACGGCCTCGCGTCATCGCACGATGGGCACCTGATCGGGTGTCCATTCGCGTGCCTGGGAGCGCCTGACCCGGTACCGTTGGTGTACGAGCTTCTTTGACGCGACTTCTGACGTCGACGTTGAGGACGACCTGGATCGCGTCGAGACCGACGTGGTCGTGGACTGCGACATTGAGGCCGCGTGGGCGCTCGTGTCGGAGCCGGGCTGGTGGGTCAACGACGGCCCGCTGGGTGACCACGAGGTGAGCCTCGGGGACGACGGCATCTATCACGTGAGCGACCCGGACGCTGGCGACTGGCTGATCGAGAAGGCCGAAGAGGATCCGATGGATGTCGTCGCCTTCCGCTGGTACCCGCTGGCCGACGACGAGCTGCCGGACGAGTACGCGACCCGCGTCGAGGTCTCCCTGTCCGAGGAGCGCGGCGGCGTCGCGATCCACGTCGAGGAGTTGGGTCTGGCGTCGGTCTCCGACGACGAGGCCGAGGCCCGCCAGGCATACGAGGATGCGATCGGCATGTGGGAACAGGTCCTGGTCGCGGCGAAGAACTACCTCGAGGGTCGCTGAGCGTCGCAATGAGCTGAATGACAACCCCCGCAGCCTCACGGCTGCGGGGGTTTGTTGGTGGCGCGGTTTACGGGTGGTGAGCTGAGTGCCCGTCCGGGTGTGCCCCCAAAATTTCGCATGCAATTCCCCTGTGGGTGCTTCAACAATTGAAGTCCGAACGTTGGAATTCTGCGGTTTTTAGAGTGCTGCAAGGTATGGTCGTCAGGGAATTGCATGCGAAATTGGTGAGGATCGACGTGTTAACTCCACTGTGCGTGCGGCGACGCCGGGTCCGGCCGCGTGCCCCGTCGCGCCTACGCCGCGAGCCCCGTCGCGCCTACTTCGCCGCCTGCTCGGCCTCTCGTGCCTCGCGCGCCGCCTTCTTGGCGCGGGCGTGCGCCTCGACCTCTTCGGGGGTGAGGGGGCCCTGTGTGGTGCCTTCGCTGCCGTCGGTGCGCTCCCAAGAAATGGCGAGGCTGTTGCGTGCGCCGAAGCGCGCCAGGTGGATGCCGACGATGAATTCGAGGCGATCGGTGCGCTCGGGCTCCGTGCGCAGCTCGAGCCGCAGATCAGACGGCAATGCGATGACGTCGAAACGCCCCAGGACCGGACCCTCGCGGTCGAACAGCAGGTATCCGCTGTCCGCCTCCTCGTCCCACGAGCCCGTGATCTTGTGTGCCATGTGGCTGACAAGCTGCTTGCCGTAGCGTGCGGCCCGCTCGGTGGGAACGGTGGCCATGGAAATCAGGGGGTACGAGGCCTCGGCCGTTGAAGGGGTGGTGGTCTCACCCGTCAGGGGCGTCGGATTCTGCGTCATAAAGGCAAACCTAACTGAATACTTGCGGGCTGCCACGCGTAGCTCTGGATTCGGTCATGAGCGCGCCCGTGCGGTAGCGTTGGATAGTCAAGCACGTCGCGAGGCGCGCAAAGGCTGCGCAAAACGCCCCAGGTGGGGCGGGAGCAGGCGGAAGGAATTACGATGACAGTTGAGAATGTCGAACACGGTGAGCCCCATCAGGGTGGCGAAAGCTCCAGCGCACGCTGCAAAACCGCCACATTCAGCTGATCGCCATCGGTGGTGCGATCGGTACGGGCCTGTTCATGGGCTCGGGTAAGACGATCTCCGTCGCGGGCCCTCGATCCTGCTGGTCTACATGATCATCGGCGCGGTCCTGTTCCTGTTCATGCGCACGCTCGGTGAGCTGCTGCTCTCCGACCACAAGTACGCGACCTTCGCGGACATCGCTCGCGACCTCATCGGCCCGTGGGCCGGCTTTGTGACAGGGCTCGGACGTACTGGGCGTGTTGGGTCGTCACAGGCGTTGCCGACATGATCGCGATCACCGGCTACACGCACTTCTGGTGGCCGGACCTGCCCGCGTGGATCCCCATCGGCGCGACGACTCTGCTGCTCTTCGCCCTCAACGCGATGACGGTCAAGGCCTTTGGTGAGACGGAGTTCTGGTTCGCGCTCGTCAAGATCGTCGCGATCATCTCCCTGGTCATCGTGGGTTTTCGGCATGGTCGCGATGGGCACGGTTGACGAGGAGGGCACCATGGCCGCGGTCTCGAACCTGTGGAGCCACGGCGGCTTCTTCCCGACTGGGTTTACCGGCTTCCTCGGTGGCTTCCAGATCGCCCTCTTCGCGTTCATCGGCATCGAGATGGTCGGCACGACGGTCGCCGAGACCGACGACCCGGACAACACTCTGCCCAAGGCCGTCAACTCCATCCCCGTTCGCATCATGCTCTTCTACGTGGCGGCGCTCGCGGCCATCATGATGGTGACTCCTGGGATCAGGTGAGCCCCGAGAAATCGCCCTTTGTCGCGATGTTCTCGCTGACCGGCCCTCGGTGCCGCCGCCACGATCGTCAACCTGGTGGTCCTCTCCTCGGCCGCCTCGAGCGCGAACTCGGGCATCTACTCCCACGTCGCGCATGCTCACGGCCTGGCCCGCCAGGAGCAGGCGCCCGGTGTCTTCGCTCGCCTCTCCGGCCATCATGTGCCTCTCAATGCCCTGTTCCTGTCGTGCGTGTGCCTGCTGTCGGGCATCGTCATCGTAGGGGATGGGTGGCTCGATCTCTGCGGCGTTCACGTTGGTGACCTCCCGTGTCGGCAACGCTGTTCATGGGCGTGTGGGTCGTCATCGTCGTGTCCTACCTGGTGTACCTGCGCAAGCGCCCCCCAGTTGCATGCGGCCTCGGGTTCAAAGGCCCCCGGCGGCGCGATCAGCGCCTGGATCGTCCTGGCCTTCATGGGTTGCATGGGCGTCATCCTGGCGATGTGGGACGACACCCGCCCCGGCCTCGTCTATTCACTGATTTGGATCGTGTTCATCGTGGGCGCGCCTTCGCGAACCGTCATTTCCTGCTGCGTCGCGCGTCGCGCAGGGGTCCTCGGTGACGAGGGGGCACGGGCGAGGGTCCGCACAACGGTCCTCACCTGCATGAGTAGCGGAGCCCATAGTTAGTGACTATGCTGACCATCGTGCCACGGGAGCTCGAACCGAGCTGAGAGGGACCACCCCGACCGTAGAACCTGATCCGGATCATACCGGCGTGGAAGGCTCTTCCCTCGTGGCCGTCGTGCAACACGAAGGGAGTATTCTCGCATGGCATCCACTGCTCCGTCCCTCGCTGGAGGGTCGTGACTATCGTCACCGCCGCCGTCCTGGGCGTCGCGTGTGGCCTTATTTTTCGTCGTCTGGAACCAAGTGGGCGGTGCTAGCTACGAGTTCCTCAAGACCATCGGCCCCGGCGTTGGTGGCCTGGTCACGGGCGTCTGGCTGCTGGGCGGCACGCTCGGCAGCTACGTCATCCGCAAGCCCGGTGCCGCGTTCTTCGTCGAGCTGATGGCGCGACCGTCTCTCATGGCCTTGGGCTCCCAGTGGGCCGTCGAGACCATCTACTCAGGTCTCGCGCAGGGCCTCGGTGCGGAGGTCGTCTTCGCCCTGGTTGCATACCGCCGCTTCAGCGCGATGATCGTGGGCGCTGCCGGCGCCGTGTCCCTTCGCGTTCGAGTGGGTCCTCGAGCTCTTCCTCTCTGGTCACCTCGCGAAGGGCGCGCTCTACAACGCAATCTACTCGTGTGCGGCATGGCGTCGGGCATCGTCCTGGCGGGCCTGCTCGCGTGGGCGCTGACGAATGCGCTCGCGAAGACGGGTGCCCTGGACCGCTTCGCCTCCGGCCGTGGGCGCGTGAGCTTGTCTGATTCCCGACCCATGGACGAGGGCCCCATCCGCCTCCCCGCGCCTGTTTCCTCGCCCGGTGCCCCGGTTGCGCTGGGTGAGGGCAGGCGCGCGTGTCGCGCGCGCGGCTGGGGATGGCGTCACGCCGGGCGCAAGAACGCCGCGCTGTCGGGTGTTGATCTCGATATCGCGCCGGGCGAGCGTGTGCTGGTGCTGGGCCCGTCTGGGTCGGGCAAGTCGACGCTCATGGGCGGCTTGGCTGGCCTGCTGGGCGGCGCCGAGGAGGGTGAGGCCACCGGCACGCTCACCGTCGACGGCGTCGCCCCGGCCAACGCTAGGGGCGCGTGGGCCTGCTCATGCAGGACCCCGAGGCCCAGGTGGTCCTGGCTCGCGTGGGCGACGACGTGGCCTTCGGCATGGAGAACTTGGGGGTTGCGCGCAGGAGATCTGGCCTCGCGTGGAGAATTCGCTCGAGGCCGTGGGCCTGAGCGTCCCCTCGATCATTCGACGACGGAGCTGTCGGGCGGGCGAAGCAGCGCCTGGCGCTCGCGTCGATCCTCGCGATGGGCCCGGGCTGCTGCTCCTGGACGAGCCCACCGCGAACCTGGACCCGAGCGGCGTCGCCGGTGCGCGCCGCCGTCGAGGCCGTCGTCGAGCGCACGGGCGCGACCGTGATCGTCGTGGGCACCGTGTCGACGTGTGGGCCTCCTCGTGGACCGCGTCATCGTGGTCGCGGACGGCGCGATCGCCGCCGACGGCCCCCTCAACGAGGTGCTCGCGCAGCACGGCGACGCCCTGCGCGAGCGCGGCATCTGGCTTCCCGGCGACGATGTCGCCGCCGAGAGTCGGCCCCGCCCCCGAGGTCACCCCCGGCCCTCGTCGGAGGCCACCCGATCGCCCGCGTCGCCGACCCTGACGATTGGCTACTAACCAGGATGCCCCCGTGCGCAGCGGTATCGACCTGACGATCGCGCGGGGTCTCCACCCTGCATCGTTGGCGCTAACGGTGCCGAAAAATCGACGTTCGCGCTCACCCTCACGGGCCTCCTTCCACCCCTGGAGGGCACCGTCGAGGTCGAAACCTCCGACGGCACGGCAGGCGACCCCACGAGTGGAGCAGCAGCAACTCCCTGGGGCGCATGTCCATGGTCTTCCAGGAGCCGAATACCAGTTCCTGGCCGCCACCGTCGCCGAGGAGCTCGCGATTGGCCCGCGCGCGGCCGGCATGAGCGAGGCGGAGATCGCCCCTCGTCGACGAACACCTCGAGGCCCTGGGCCTGACGAAACTCGCGCGCCAACCCCGCGGCCCTGTCGAGCGGAGAAGCGCCGCTTGTCGGTGGCGACCGCGCTCATCAGCGCCCCCGAGCTGCTCATCCTCGACGAGCCGACCTTCGGCCAGGACCGCGGCACGTGGCTGGGCCTCGTGCGCCCTCCTGCGCCGCCCTCGAGCGCGGCGTCACCCTGGTGTCAATCACGCACGACCCCGCGTTCGTGGCCGCGATGGGCCAGCGCGTCGTCGACCTCGGGCAGGTCGGGACGCGCGGCGCGACCCCCGCTGCTCCCACGGACGAGGCCGGGGCCGCCTCCGCCGGTAACGCTCACGATGAGGGCGCGAAGCCCGTTGCCCGAGGCCTCCTCGCGCGCACGAATCCCGTTGCCCGGGTGCTCGCCCTTCTGGTCGCCACGACCCCGCTGCTGATCACGATCGACCCGGTGAGCGCGGGCGTAGCACTCGCCCTCGAGCTCGCGCTCATGCCCCTGTCGGGCGTGTCGGCGCGCAGCTTCTTCCTGAAGGCGACGCCGCTGCTCGTGGCCGCTCCGCTCGGCGCGCTGTCTATGCTGCTCTACGCCTCGCCGGGCGGAACCGTGTACTGGCAGTTCGGGCCGGCAGCGATCTCGGACCACTCCATATGGCTGGCGCTGGGGATCGGCCTGCGCATGTGCGCGATCGTCATGCCCGCAATCGCCCTGCTCGACCGCATCGATCCGACCGACATGGGCGACGGCCTCGCGCAGGTCCTGCACCCTGCCCGCCCTGTCCCGTGCTGGCTGCGCTCGCGGGTGCGCGCATGACCTCGCTGATGGCGGCCGACTGAAGGCCCTCGAGCGGGCTCCGGCGCGCCCTGAGGCGTTGGTGACGCCTCGCGTATCCGTTCCTTCCTGCGCGGCTCCTTCTCGCTGCTGGTCTCGCGCTGCGTCGCTCCGGCAAAGCTGGCCACCACCATGGAGGCCCGGGGCTTCGGCGCGCAAGGAAGGCGCACGTGGGCGCGCGTGTCGTGCCTGAGCGTCGCCGACGCCGTCCCTCATGGTTGTCGCCATCGTCCTGCCCGCGATCGCTCTGGCCGCGAGCATCTGGGCGGGCACCTTCGCCCTGGTAGGCCGATGAGCGAGCTGACCTGGGAGGATGCGCGCGGGGAGCAGGGCCTGCGGGTCACCGTCCCGTCGCGATGAGCTCGACCAGGCCGCCCGAGACCTCGCCCCGCCTGAGTGCCCTGGCGGGGGCGGGCCCGGCCTCGTCCCACGGTGAAGACGCGCGAGCACAGCGCACTGTTCGGTCGTCACGATCGACGGCTACTCCGGCTCCGGGAAGTCCACGCTGGCCGCCGCGCTCGCTCGGCTCGTGAACGGCTGGCAGGGTGCTGCACCTCGACGACTGGTACCCAGCTGGGACGGCCTCGAGGCGGGCGGCGACATCGCGCGGCGAATCGCCGCCGACCTGCGGGAGGACGTGCCTCCTCGTACGAGGCCCGGGATTGGGAGAATGGCACAACCGGGGCGACGATCCGCGTCCCCTCGTCCCGACTATCATCGAGGGCTGCGGTGCTCATCGAGGCCGAGGCCGATCTCGCCATCTGGATCGCCGACCCCGGCGAGGACGAACAGCGCGCTCGTGCGCTTGCGCGCGACGGGCGAACCTATGCGCCGCATTGGCGGCGGTGGGCCGAGCAGGATCTGGGGCGCTCGCTACCATAGGTGTATGCTGCCGCCGCACCCTGAACCACCGCTGTGGGCGTGGCTCCTTGTCAGGGGCCATCGATTTCGTCATCCGCGTTGTCGCTTTTGGGGGTTGTGCCCAAGCATCGCCGCGCCTCGACGTCGACCGCGTGGCTGCTGCTGATCTTCCTGTGGCCTCTCTTGGGCGTGCCCTGTACGTCATCTTTGGCTCCTGGTGGGCGATGGGCCGACGCCTCGACGACGACCCCGAGGCCAGCCAGCTGGTCGAGGACATCGTGGCCGCTCGACCGCGCCCGAACCTGAGTCCTACGAGGTGCCCACGGGACCCGACGGCCTGCCCGCAGGAACGGACGATGACACCGCCTCGATCATGCGTCTGGCGGGCAACCTGAACGGTTTCCCGGCCTCGGTGGGCGGGTCGGCCGACTCTACAACGACACTGCCGAGACCTTTAGGGGCCATGGGCCGCCAGCATCGACGCGGCGATCCACCACGTGAACGCCCTGTACTACCAGACCTCGTGGGACGAGTACAGGCTCCCTTCTACGAGGGCCCTCGAGCGCGCGGTCGCACGCGGCGTTACCGTCCGCCTGCTCGTCGATCACCACGGCATGCGCACGATCCCGGGCCACAGGGACTTCCGCCGCCGCCTGAACGCGATGGGCATCGAATGGCACGAGATGCTGCCCTTCGCGCCGCTGCGCGGCCAGATCCGCCGTCCGGATCTGCGCAACCACCGCAAGATCCTCGTTATCGATGGGCGCGAGGCCTACATTGGTTCCCACAACCTCGTGGCACCCGACTACGACACCCGTCGTACGCGAAGGCCGGCCTGCTCTACGACGACACGAGCGTGTCCGTCACCGGGCCCGTCGTCGCCCAGATCCAGGCGGTTTTTGCCGTGGACTGGTACTACGCGTGCAAGCAGGTCCTCACCCCCGACGTCCTCACCCCGCCCGCCGCGGAGGTTGCGGCAGAGCGCGAGGGGGAGCAGGCCTCGGCAGTGCAGATCATCCCGTCCGGCCCTGCGTTCAAGGGCGAGCCGAACCTGCGGGCGTTCATCCATGATCTCTTCGGCGCGCACGCGTATCGATCACGAGCCCCTACTTCATCCCGGACGAGGGCCCCTCGCTGACCGTGCTGACGAACGCCGCGCTGTCGGGCGTCGAGGTCGAGCTCTTCGTCTCCGAGCAGTTCGACCAGTTCTGGTCGGCCATGCGCAGCGCTCCTACTACGGGCCGCTCCTGGGGCGGGCGTGCATCCACCTGTACCGCAAGCCGAGGATGCTGCACTCCAAGTACATGGTTGTCGATGGGAGCCTGTGCATCATCGGCTCCTCCAACATGGACGTGCGCTCCTTCGGCCTCAACTACGAGATCGTGCTCGTCGCCGACAGCTCGCGCCTGGTCGAGATGCTGCACGGCAACGACGACCGTACGCGCGAGAAGTCTCGCGAGCTCACCTACGAGGAGTGGCGCGGCCAGCCGTGGTACGTCCACTACGTCGACAACGTGTGCCGACTGGGGAGCTCGCTCCTGTGAGTGCTTCCGACAACGAGGCCCTGGCTGGCTCTGCTGCCGGGGATTCCCTGGCGTTATCGAACACTGTGTCCGCCTCACTCGACGTGAATCCTTTCGTCGGGGAGGGAGGCGCCTACGACTCCGTGCGCCCGGCCTACGCGGACGAGGCCGTGGCCGCGTTGATCGACGCCGCGCGGCGCGCGAGGGGTGCCCACTCGACGGGGCAGGGCGGCCCACTGCGCGCCGCCGACATCGGCGCGGGCACCGGCAAGATGAGCGAGCTCCTGGCTCGCGCCGGACCCTCGTCGACGCGGTCGAACCCTCCGAGGCGATGCGCGTCCAGGCCTCGTCTGCTGACGGCGTGACGTGGCACGACGGCCTCGCGGAGGAGATGGGGTTGCCGAACGGCGTGTATGACATCGTCGTGTTTGCTCAGTCCTGGCACTGGATGGATCCGGAGCGTGCGGGCCTCGAGGCCGCCCGGATCCTGGCGCCCGGCGGGGCGCTCGCGATCGTGTGGAACCAGATGGCCGTGTCGATCCCCTGGGTGCATCGCCTGACGCGCATCATGCGCTCGGGCGACGTGCACCGCGACAGGCCGCCCACGCCGGTGGCAACTTTGCGCCGATGACCCTCACTCAGGGTCGCGTGGGAGGACCGTATGACCCCGAGGAGTCCCTACCCTGGGAACGACCTGCTCTCGTATATCCGTTCGTCGGAGGCGGGGAGGGCGCGCATGCAGGAGAACCTGCGCTGGTACCTCTACGAGCACCTCGGGTATGCGCCGGGGGAGCAGGTCACCATCCCGTACGCGACGCTCGTGTGGCTCACTCACCTGTGAGAGGCGTGTGAGCCGACGACCCGTACGCGATCCACCGTGCGATCGACGTAGCCGCGGAAGGTGATCTGCGGCTGGGGGCAGCTTCTTGAGGAGTTCGAGGAGTCCGCGGGTCCTGTCGGAGTAGTTCTCAGTCCTCGGTTTTCCTGGCTTGTTGGAGGCGCGTCGTGGCTCCGTTGCGCCGGTATCTGAATCGTCTGCGTTGGTGACGAAGTCGGTGGTGATGTGCTCACGGTATCCGATCCTGCTGCGGTGGGCGACACCGAACGAACGTGACGGTGCGACCGCCTAGGCGAGGCGAAGGAGGCGCTCGCGTGTCAAGCTTCGGAGTGCGGGGCAGTCCATGCCTCGTGCCGCTCCTCAATGGGGTGGACGCGCCTGGCACAATGGGGCCATGGCTGTGTCGTTTCTGGGAGTGATCGCCGCCCTCGCCATGTATGCGGTGAGCGTGGCACCCTCGCTGATGGCGCGCTCGTGGGCGTGGCACGCGGTCGCCTCGGGTGTCCTCGTATCCTGTGGGTACGTCGCGGGTGTGGTCATCCAAAACGTGGGTGCCCGCGTCATCGCCATGACCGGCCTGACTATCCACGCATCCGAGCCCGTCGAGATCGGCTTCCGTGTCTGCGTCGCCGCCCTTTTTGCTATCTGGTGGCTCTACGCGGTCATCCAGTCCTACCGCCGGGCCCGCGTCGCCGCCAGGCTCGTGAACATGCCGGGGGAGACCTTCGGCGAGTACCTCCTGGGTACGGCCGGCACGACCGTCATCGCCTGGTGCCCTCATCGCTATCGTGGCTGGCATGAATCGCGTGGGACGCATGCTGATCAGGGCTCGGTGGCTACATGCCACACCCGGCGGCGGTCGTTGTGGGCGTGGCGATATTGGCCGCCATCGTCTTTTTCCTGACGTCCAACGTGATCCTGCGCGGCGGAATCGGCTTCTTCCGCCACCGCGCCGAGCAGATGAACATGCGTACCGCGCGCGGCATTTTCAAGCCGTTCGTGCCCGAGCGCTCCGCATCCCCGGCCTCGCCCGTCACCTGGGAATCCGTCGGCGGTCAGGGGCGCGTCTTCCTGGGGCGCGGCCCCTCGCGCCTCGACATCGCCCAGGTCTGCGGCGGCGAGCCATGGAGCCGATCCGCGTCTACTCGGCATGCCCACGGGTGGGCGGGCATCGAGCGAGGCCGCGGCGACGGTGGTGGCCGAGCTGCGCCGCACCGAGCCTTTGATCGAGCCGTCATCCTCATCGTCGCGTCGACCGGCTCCGGCTGGGTCGACGAGTGGCAGGTCCAGCCCTCGAGTTCCTGACGCGCGGCAACTGCGCCACCGCCTCGCTCCAGTACTCCTACGTGCCCTCGGCCCTCAACTGGCTGACCGGCCTCGAGCCGGCGCAGGAGGCGTCGGCCGCGCTCTTCCGGGCGGTGCGGGCTGAGCTCGACACGATGGACGAGGCCGACCGACCCGCGCTCTTCGTCTGCGGTGAATCCTGGGTGCTTTCGCCTCGCAGTCGGTCTCTCCTCGGTCGAGGACGCGCTTTCCCAGGTGGATGGGGCCCTGTGGTGGGAACCCCGCCTTCACGCCGATGCACACCGAGCTGACGAGCGCCCGACACAGGGTGGCCCCGAGGTCGCCCCGTCGTCTACAACGGGCGGCGCGTGCGCTTCGTCAATGAGCCATCCGACCTGCGCACAGACCTGTACGGGCGTGAGCTGGGGCCGTGGGGTTTCCCGCGTCGTCTACGCCCAGCATGCCTCCGATCCGGTCGTGTGGTGGAACCGTAGCTCTATGGACCCAGCCGGATTGGCTGCGTGAGCGGGCGGGCCGCGACGTGTCTCCCTTCGTTGAGTTCACGCGCTTCGTCACCTTCATTCAGGTGCTCTGCCGACCTGCCCGTCGCGGGCACCGCTCCCCGCGGTCACGGCCACACCTACAACGAGGAGCTGATCCCCCTGTGGCGGGCGATCTCGGCTTTGATCTGCTCTTCGATGAGGGCCCACTCACCCGCGCCTGGCTGGCCTGGATGGGTCGTGGGTGGACGAGGAGAATGGTCGAGCGCATCGGCATCGTCGTGCGTGCGAACCTGAGCCGTCGGACCGCCAGTAGGGTGTTTGGTGGCGTGCGTGTTAGACACTTCAGCTGCGCTTCATGCATCGGTAGGCAATACCGTGATTGTCATGGGGTCGCGTGAGGTATGTTGTGAGACCGCTGGTACACCGACGTACCGGTGCCACTGGCACTCCGTCCCCAACATATCGGAGAAGGCTTATGTCAACGAAGGAACCGGCTGCCCTCCTCGCTTTTCGTCGGCGCGGTCGCGCCTGTCGTCTCCAACCTGGAGTACAAGGGCGAGGGCACCGATATGGTCCTGTCCTTCGACGTTACGGACGCGTCGCTGCTGGCCGCGATCGACCTGCACGATCCCGCTGACGGCCTGTGGTTCTACCGTCACATCTTCACCGATGACGAGGCCACCACCGCGGCGGACGGCACACGCGCTACCACGTTGAGATTCCGTTCAAGGACATCGCCCAGGCGTGGACCGACCAGGGTGACTCCGGCACCGCCGACGCGTGCACGAGCCCCGAGGGTGGCCACTGGGTGAAGGATGGAGCCGGCTGGTGGTACGTCTGCACCGACGGTACGAGCTACCTGAAGGACGGCTGGTTCACGATCAACGGCTCGGACTACCTGTTCGGCCCCTCCGGCTACATGGTGACCGGCTTCCTCAAGCGTGCCAACGGTGACTGGGTAGGCCGACCAGGATGGAGCCTTCGTGGGCGGCTGGGTCCGCGACGGCGGCTCCTGGTACTACCTCGATCCCTCCTCCAAGGTCATGAAGACCGGGTGGGTCGCCGACGGCGGCTCGTGGTACTACCTGTCACCCTCCGGTGCCATGCTGACGGGCACCCAGGTTATCAATGGACGCACCTACGTGTTCGATGCCAACGGCATCTGGATCGGCTGACGCGCGGCTCTTTTGAATCACTGATCTGCTGATTCACGAGGCCGGGGCCGGGACGCTCACTGCGAGCGCTCTCGGGCCCCGTCGCATGCGCCCACGGGTGTCCGCGTGCGCACTCGCGGTTGC
>BNJU01004776.1_pt1 | contig 54518 bp, 60 predicted proteins | sample 8539281 | NCBI WGS metagenome assembly BNJU01 (sample SAMD00202456, study PRJDB9452) | human saliva metagenome | isolation source: human saliva | place: Japan
GTAAGATTAGGATTTAGGATGTCATTTTTAAGATTAATCTGTCAAAAGAATAGCTAGCAAGGAAGAGACCAACAAATAGCATCCAAGTCAACTGTATATTTCCATACGGCTACAAGTGAAAAACAGGCTGTTCCCAGGTATGGATAGGTAAACAATAAACCTAAAAATTACTGGTACGAGCTAGAACCTCTGGAGCTAGATTTTTCAGGGAGCATGGCACTAATCTTTGGCGAAACTTTACCAGACACATACAGAGTTAAAAAGAAATAGCAAACCAAGCACGACTTGATTGAATACGTTAGCTAGACCAACCAGACTGAGTCCTACGGTCGCCCACATCATCAGATCTGAGGCAGGACTGCTTCCGAAAATAATCGACTGCCCGTAAGGCTACTGATGATGACTGCTACCAAAAGCACAGACTTGACTGATAAATAGTGCCTCTGTGTAAGAAAAGTCAAGAGAATGGCTCAAAAGAATGATATTGTAGATGCCTCCTAAGGAACCACCCAAGGCATTGATAAGTAAGACAGCAAAGATCATGAATCCAAAGTTTTTCTGTCCACTTTTAAGAAAAAACAAGGCGTAAATTTCGATAAATCGTTGAGAAATTGGTCTTTTGATAGAAAGCTTCTCATTTTTTGGGTTTCACCATCAGCAGATGACATTGACAGAGCTTAACTGACTTCCTAGAAAGAGAATCCAGCTGATACGAGGAAAAAGCAGGCATTGATTCCGCAACGAGAAAAATTGTTGACCGATAGACCTAAGAGCCAGACTCCAGCTTGACCACCAATAGCTGAAATATAGGTGATGAATTGGGAAAAAGAATAAGCCTCCATCAAATCATCTTCAGCTACTTTTTCCTTAATAAGAGGCATGCGCAAACCACCAGCAAAATCACTGATGACATCACTAATGACATTGATTAAACACAGGCTAGAAAAGGCAAAGAGACTAGCTTGCTGGACAACTAGGGCTGCCAGAAAAAATAAAACCGCCTGAAACAAACCGCTATAGACCATCCATCTGACCTTGGCCTCGTGTAATCTGCGAATCCCTCAAAAACTGTAAAGAGAGTCGGAAGAATCATGACAATATTCGCCATAGCAACAGCAAAGGAGGCTTTTAGTGGCAAGGTCGATCGCATGACGATAAAGACCAGGGTTGAAAATCGAAGCACCAAAAGCATTGAAGAAACGTGACAAAGTCAAGAGTCGATAAGCTTGATTTCTAAACAATAGTTTCATAGATAATCTCCTTCTTGTTCGAAGTTTTTAGTGAAGTATGACTATAGTATAGTACTAGAAATTCTAGAGAAAAACTTTTTGAATATATGCAACAAACGAAATGAGCAAAAAGAAAAACGATAGAATTTCTCCAGTGACACGAGAGGGCCCAACAGTTCTATCGTTCCGAATTTCAAATAATTTCTCTTAGTTTGCGGATATTCAACAATCGATCGTTTTTCTATAATATTCAGCGAGATTTATTACAGCCAAGCATCTCAAAAATACGGACAGATCCTCCATCTTTTTCTGGCCTTTCCTTGACTCTGCCTTGCCTTACTATCAAGGAGACCCTCTGCCCACAAAATAGACAATTCGAAAATAGGTTTCATTTTCATTGTCAAAATGTCTTTCGATACACGTTTAAAAATAAGAGGCATTGGTAAATTCTTCACACTCAATGCTGGCTAAAAAGCCATTCAATAGTATAGTGTGAAACAGATTTTCGATTACCAGACATTTCCATTAGAAAATCAGATTTACGTACCATTTCTCTCATACATATCTAGTGAAAAGAGAAACAGACAGAAAGGCAGAACTGACTGAAAATAAATTTAGTTCATAGATTCCCCAAATCTCGGTAGAAAACAAATAATCATGAAGGACTTTCCTCCTCTGCTGTTAACTCTACCCTTTCGTCCATGTCTTCATATAAGACTTGATAAGAATGGCATTTAGAATATGTTTCTGTTTGTTTTGAGAATGGGCATGCTTTTGATACTCCCTTGCGATACAAGTCCTCAAGCGGAGCTATATTCTTTGGATCCAAGACATCTATGATTTCTTTTCTCAACTCAGAATCTGTATCATACTGAAAACCTCTCGTCAGAAAGAGGATTTCCTCTACACTGGCCGATATATTTTCTAGGGCAACAGAAACTTTTCCACCGAAAGCTCACTCTGACCTGTTTCAAAGCGAGACAACATAGACGGCGAAAATTGTCCTCCAGTTGCTTGTCTCAGCGAGATATTTCTTGACTCTCTAATTGTTCTAAAGACTTTTCCAATCTGCTCCATAGGCTTCCCTTGATTCAGTATTTTTCTTCATTTTATCATATTTTTAGAAAAATTCATCAAAAACTTCCAAATTGTCAGAATTATGAGAAAATAGAGGATATTTATCAGGTGGAGGGACTGTAATGAGAGACGATATCAAAAATCAATGACCGCGCTTTGGCCTTGCAAGACCAAATTATCGAAAAACTAGAGAAGGTTTTTGATACAGATGTGGAATTGATGTTTACAATCTAGGATTGATTGCGAAATCAATCTGGACGAGACTGGTCTCTGCAAGATTGTCATGACCTTCACCGACACCGCTCTGTGATTGCGCCGAAAGTCTGCCTATCGAAATCGTGGCAGGTCTGAAACAAATCGAGAGTATCGAAGATGTCGAGGTTGAAGTGACCTGGTCGCCTGCTTTGAAGATTACACGAATCAGTCGCTACGGCCGTGTCGCCCTTGGACTACCCTCGTTCAAAATCAAAGAGCCTCTGCTAATAAACAGAGAGCTGTTTTCTTATTTAGATTCCTCTAACTGCTAGATAATGGCCACTTGGTTGCAAGAGTTAAAATTAGAGAAGGTTGCGTATTAATCGGACTGGTGGTATCTGTCACTGCGACCACGCGCATGTGAAGGGCATGAAGATCCGCTGACTCAAGAGTAGACTAGGGTTTTCATCTCAACTACCTCTGGTGATACCTGACGAATAAACTCTTTGGCATGAGACGGTAAAAAGTCAATGTACTGTCTGTGTTCGGTTTCATCTCAAAAGTTTCCAAAACCCCATGATTTCAGATTGGTTTACATTTCAAAACCGATAGCCGACCAAAAGTCTCTCTCAGCTGCTACATCATCTACATAAAGCATAATTCCTGTATTTTTGAAAAACATTATTTCTCCTTTGTAATCCTAGTTAGAGCAGCTATTTTTATCACATTCCATAAGAAAAATACAAAAATTAGAAAAAGCAGTCATTTAGCGACTGCTCATTTTTCTAGATTATTTTTTACCAGATTGTCCCATATTCCAGAAGTCTGTCACGGCTCCGCGTGAAGCAGATGATACGATGTGGGCGTATTTACCGAGGACACCACGGCTATAAAGTGGTGGCAAGGTTGTTTCTGCCTTGCGTTTTTCAAGTTCTTCTTCAGATACGGCCATGGAAATTTCTTTGGTATCTTGGTCAACCGTAACGATATCGCCTGTACGAAGGTAAGCAATTGGTCCACCATCCTGGGCTTCCGGTGCAATATGTCCAACAACCAGTCCATAAGTACCACCAGAGAAGCGTCCGTCTGTTAGGAGGGCAACCTTGTCTCCTTGACCCTTACCAACGATCATTGATGAAAGTGATAGCATTTCAGGCATACCAGGACCACCCTTAGGTCCAACGAAACGAACAACGACAACATCGCCATCAACGATTTCATCTGTCAGAACGGCCTGAATAGCATCTTCTTCGGAATCAAAGACCTTGGCTGGACCAACGTGACGACGAACCTTAACACCTGACACCTTGGCAACTGCACCGTCAGGGGGCAAGGTTCCCGTTCAAGATAATCAATGGACCGTCCGCACGTTTTGGATTTTCAAGTGGCATGATGACTTTTTGACCTGGTGTGAGGTCTGCAAAGTCAGCCAAGTTCTCAGCAACAGTCTTACCAGTACATGTGATGCGGTCTCCATGAAGGAAACCATTCGCTAGCAAATACTTCATAACCGCAGGGACACCACCGACTTCGTAGAGGTCTTGGAAGACATACTGACCAGATGGTTTCAAGTCGGCCAAGTGAGGCACACGTTCTTGGATCGTATTGAAGTCCTCAAGTGACAAGTCAACATTGGCAGCATGGGCAATGGCAAGCAAGTGAAGAGTGGCATTTGTAGAACCACCGAGAGCCATCGTTACAGTAATGGCATCTTCAAAGGCTTCACGAGTCAAGATATCTGATGGTTTGAGACCGAGCTCCAACATCTTAACAACAGCACGTCCTGCTGCTTCGATATCTTCTTTCTTATCAGCTGATTCAGCTGGGTGAGATGAAGAGCCTGGCAAACTCATACCTAGAACTTCGATAGCAGTCGCCATGGTATTAGCAGTGTACATACCGCCACAGCCACCAGGGCCAGGGCAGGCATTGCATTCAAGACGTTTCACGTCCTCAGCCGTCATATCACCGTGGTTCCATTTTCCGATACCCTCAAAAACAGAAACCAAGTCAATGTCTTTTCCATCAAGATTTCCCGGTGCAATAGTTCCACCATAGGCAAAAATGGCTGGGATATCCATATTGGCAATGGCAATCATAGAACCAGGCATGTTCTTGTCACAGCCACCGATAGCGACGAAGGCATCGACGTTGTGGCCTCCCATAGCCGCCTCGATAGAGTCCGCGATGATATCACGAGATGTCAAAGAGAAGCGCATACCAGGCGTTCCCATGGCAATCCCGTCCGCTACAGTGATAGTTCCAAACTGCACAGGCCAAGCACCTGCCGATTTGACACCTTCTTTAGCCAATTTCCCAAAATCATGCAAGTGGATGTTACATGGCGTATTTTCCGCCCAAGTCGAAATAACTCCAACAATCGGTGTTTCAAAGTCCTTATCTGTCATACCAGTCGCACGAAGCATGGCACGGTTTGGTGATTTTACCATACTGTCATAAATGCTACTGCGATGACGTTTATCTAATTCAGTCATTTGTTCCCTCCCATTTCAGTTTTTACTATTATAGCACATTTTAAAAGCAATGAACAGAAGAAAATTCTTGAATTTTCAGAAAATTCTATATACATATGAAATATTTTAAAATTAAAGAAGAAAAGCGGATCAGTGCACTTTCTGATTGCCAGAATATGCTTTTTAATCCGCTTACTTTAAATAACGTACTCTAATTTTTACAGAAATTCCTTCAGAACAGTGTATTTAACATCTATCTTGCATTATAAAACTCTAGAACCTTCTCTTTTATATTCGATTCACTCAAACCATACTCATTAAGAAGATAATCCATTTTCCCTACTTGACCGAATCTTTCTTGAACACCCATCCGATGAATTTTTGTCATTCCATCATCAGAGAATAATTCACATAAAGCGCTACCAATTCCACCTATCTGATTATGGTTTTCTACAGTAAATATAGTTTTTCCACCTAACATTGTTTTTATCTGTTCTAGTATCGGTTTGATTCTAAATAAATCTATCACGCCTACTGAATAACCTAATTTAGACAGTTCATCCGAAACTCGAACACTTGGAGCAACCATTATGCCAGAAGCAACGATTACAACATCTTCACCGTGTCTTAACTCAATGTAGCCTTTAGAAAAATCTTCTCCACCTTCATACACAGGCTCTGGAGCTTTTCTAATTGTTCGAATATATTTTAGTCCTTTTAAGTCTAATGTCTGGTTCAAGATTTCACGAAATTGGATATCATCAGTTGCTTCGAAAATGATTGATTTAGGAATTAAACGTAACAATCCAATTTCTTCAAATGGCATATGTGTTCCACCATTCATCTCTGCAGTTACTCCTGCATCTGATCCAATCACAGTGGCATCCAATTGTGCGTACCCAAGAGAAATAAATAATTGATCAAATACTCTTCGTGAAGCAAAAGGGCCAAATGTATGAAGATAAGGCCTAAACCCCTGAATAGACAGCCCTGCGGCAAGCCCGACCATTTCTGCTTCCATAATTCCAACATTCACATAACGGTCTCCAAAGTCCTTTTCAAGATTATTAGTAGCCATCGAACTTGACAAATCGGCTTCTAAAACTACTATATCAGAATAACTTTGATTAGACTCTAGAAGGAAATCTCTATACACATGCCGTAATTCTTTCGTACTTCTCATCATTCTGTTTCCTCCAATTCCTGACTTAATCTTTCTACAACTGAAGTTAACATTTGTTTCTCCTCTACAGTAGGGCGAAGATGATGATTGGATTTCATTTCTTCCAGCTCTCGAACTCCTTGACCTTTAATAGTGTCTAATACAATACACTTAGGGGATGAATTATTTGACTGTTTTAATTGGATAATCCCTTCATAAATTTCTCTAATATCTGAACCATTAACCCTAATGGATTCAAATCCAAATGCTGAGAATTTTTCTACAAAATCACCTGGATTACAAATATCCTTTGTAAAACCATCTAATTGTTTTTTGTTATCGTCTACAAATACAATTAAATTAGATAACTGTTGATGAGAAGCAAACTGTATAGCCTCCCAACATTGTCCCTCATTTAACTCACCATCTCCAACAATAGCATAGGTATAAAAGGGACTTTTTCTTATTCTCTGACCATATGCAAAGTCCGGTTGCAACACTAATTCCCTGTCCTAAAGAGCCAGTTGTCATATCTATGCCCGGCGTTAGATTTCTATCAGGATGGGACGGTAATTTGGTTCCATTTGTATTTAAAGAATATAAGAATTCTTTGTCAAAGAAACCATTCAAATAGAGTGTGCTGTACAAAGCTGGTCCAGCATGTCCCTTGGATAAAACAAAATAATCTCTATCTCGTGACGCAAATATTTCTGGAGTCATCGGCATTATTTCACCATAAAAGCACTGCTAAAAACTTCTACTATAGACAGACTCCCTCCATAATGGCCGAATCCAAGATGATTCAATGTTCTAAGAGTATTTAATCGGATTTTTGTTGCAAATTTTCTTAACTCATCTTCTCTATTTTCACTTAAAATCATCCCTTATTCCTCCCTTGCAGATGGCTTTTTAATAAAGGATACTCCAAACATAACTGCTAGAATAAGAACAAGACCAATAACAATGCCTGCTTGTGAGCCAAATTGATTCAACATTCCTAAAATAATTCCTGATAGACCAAAATCTGCATCGGAGAAAGTTGATCCTTGGAAACCAAGTCCTCCCAAAACTGGCATTAAAAAGACTGGAAGAAAACTGATTAAAATACCTTGTAAAAATGCTCCAATAGTAGCTCCACGAACACCACCAGATGCATTCCCAATAACACCTGCAGTCGCTCCACAGAAGAAATGAGGCACAACACCTGGTAAAATAACAACCGTTCCTGAAGCAATCATAATTGCCATACTTACTAAACCACCAACAAAACTAGAGATAAATCCAATTAGAACTGCATTGGGTGCATAAGTATAAACAATTGGACAATCCAAAGCAGGTTTTGAATTAGGTACAAGACGCTCTGAAATACCTTTAAAGGCTGGAACAATTTCACCCAAAATAAGGCGAACACCTGCTAAAATAACAAATACACCTGCTGCAAATTGACCTGCTAATTGTAAAGCATAAACTAAACCACTTGTACCATTACTGATTTCTTTTTCTATATATTCTGACCCTGCAAAGATAGCTACAATAATGTAAATAACTGCCATAGATAAAGTAATACTAACAGTACTATCACGTAAAAAAGCTAAACTCTTTGGGAATTTAATGTCCTCTGTTGATTTTGATTTATCACCGATAAGGCTACCAGTAAAACCACTCAACCAATATCCCAAAGAACTGAAATGACCTAAAGCCACCTTGTCATTTCCAGTTAATTGAACCATATATTTTTGTACAAATGCTGGAGAAATACTCATAATAATACCGAGTGCTAATCCTCCTAGTAAGATAAGAGGCAAACTAGTAAAGCCAGCAACTGATAAAATGACCGCAATCATACACGCCATATATAGAGTGTGGTGCCCTGTTAAAAAGATATATTTGAATCGAGTAAAACGAGCGATTAAGATATTGAACACCATACCTGCAAACATAATCATTGCAGTAGCTGAGCCATATGTTGTTAAAGCTACAGCTACAATTGCTTCATTATTTGGTACAACTCCAGATAAATGAAAGCATGCTCAAACATGGTACCAAATGGATTTAAAGAATTTTGCACAATTCCTGCACCACCAGATACAACTAAGAAACCAACAAAGGTCTTAATTCCGCCTTTAATAATATCAGGTAATTTCTTCTTCTGAAGCACTAATCCTAAGATTGCAATTAAAGCTACTAAAATAGCTGGTGTACTAACAATATCCAATATGAACTTCATCATGACGCTAGCCTCCTAAATAAGTCCTTTTTCTTCACAAAGTTTAGTAATTAATTCTCGTAGTTCATCCATATCAATAATACTATTTAAGATACGAACATCTCCAAGATGACTAGCTGAATCAGCTAGATCACGACCCACAATCCAAATATCAGCTGCATTTGGATCTGCTCCACCTAAATCATAGTGTTCAACTTCTACATCTGAAACATTCAAATCACTCAATACAGATTCAATATTCATCTGTACCATAAAACTTGAACCTAATCCTGAACCACAAGCTGTACCAATTTTTAACATTATCTAATCCTCCTGTTTAATTATCATTTCAATGTCATCATAGTTTTTTGATGATATTAAAGTTTGAACATGATTTTTATCTCTTAAAATTGTTGTTAAATGTGACAAAGCCTTTAAATGACTCTCATTATCAATGGCTGCAATACAAATCAACAATCTTACCTCTTGTTCTGGATTATCCAATAAATAAATCGGTTCTTCCAAAACTAACATTGACATTCCTATTTCATTCACACCTTCATCTGGCCGAGCGTGAGGAATTGCTACTCCCTTCCCTAAATTAATAAAAGGCCCAAACTCTTCTACTTTTTGAATCATTGCCTCAGGGTAGTTCTCAGTTATCTTATGTTGATCCAAAAGCGGTTTAGCTGCTAAACGAATTGCCTCCTTCCATCCTAATTTTTCCGAACTAACCTGATAAGTTTCTTTTGTAATTAATTCTTCTAACAATGGTAACACTTCCTTTCTGTTCATTTCTTGATAGAGATACCTCTTTAATGCTAATTTTAACTCTAATTCTTGTGTGATTACACTATATCGTCTTACTATGCTAATTATCTGATTAAGTTCAATATCTCGATAACCTGTATCTGGGAAATCTTTTGATACCAATTCAACTAACTGTGTTGTTTGTTCTTCCGTCATCATAACAGAAACTAGATAATTTGGCTTCTCTGTATCCACCTTTATAGTAGAAAAAACCATATCATAGTCACTACTAGTTTTCGCATATAAATCATCAATCTTTGAGGTTCCTATAAACTCAATTTGAGGGAATAATGCTAATAGATTCTCTTTTATCATCAATGAAGAACTAATTCCATTAGGACAGATAATTGCTGCTTTATAACATTTTTGAGGCAAATTGTCTGCTTTCTTTAAATATCCTCCAAAATGGATAACAAAATATGCTGTTTCACTATCAGGTATGGGCTTGTCAATAGCGTCCATCAAGGGAGTCAAAGAATCTTTTACTAGTTCAAATAAATCAGGATAATGTTCTTTAACATGCAACACATATTCATTTGAACTAGGTAAGCCGAACTTTAATCTATAGTAAGCCGGTATAAGGTGGCGGCGAAGATTTTCTCTCAATACTTCTCTTTGTTTAAAAATGTAACAAAGAAATATCTTCCATTCTACTTATAATAGCCTCTGTTAATTGATTAAAGTAAACCGAGCAACATCTACTTCACCTTCAAAAGCAACTTGATAATAAAACTGTGATATAGCGATAATCATCCTCTGAAAATACCGTATCTATAATTCCCAAATCAACTACTGTGTCCAATAAAATAGTCGTTATATCTTGAATAATAGGAGATACTAATGTCTCTGAAAGACATACTCTTTCAACATCCCTTTGATACCTACATATAATGAATACTAAACCGAAAAAGGCAAACTTTTTAATTGATTAACAATAGGTACTATCTGTAGCTTTTTCATAATAATCTTTAACTACCTGATCAATCAAATCATAAGTTAATGAATACCCCCAACTGGATAAAACATAATCCAACCCCCAAATCCCTATGGAGGATTCCAGCAACTCACTAACCATTTGAAAAGCTAAACGGTGCTTATTCCACTCTGAACCGTGTAAAGTATAACCTTTTGCTCTACTGTACCCTAGCTCCAAATCATTATCTAACATAATCTTTCTTAATGATTGAATATCAGATAAGGTTGTATTCTTACTTACTTTCAAAAAGTCTTGGTAATGATTATTCGATATAAAATCTAATCGGCAAAAAGTGTAAAGATAGATTAATGCTAAGCGAGTCGACTTTGGTAAAACCAATTCATCCGACTTAATAATATCTGTCAAAGACTGCTTCGTACGATTTGATAAACTATAGCGACCTTGTTTTTTATCCAGCACTATTCCTTTTATTAGCTAGATAAGGCACTAAATAATCTATTCCTTCTTTGACTTCCTTTATAGGCAAGCTCACCTTAACAGATAATTCATATAATGATAGCTCACAATGATCCATCAAAGTCATCAAAATAACTAGTGCTCTATAATCAAACATTTCTCTTCCTTTCTAACTACAATTATAGTGTAAAAGTTATAAGAATAAAAGAGTATTTCAGCACAATATAATCTCACCTTCTACAAGTAATTATTGGGCTGAAAGTTTTTAGTGATTATTTTGTCAACTTTCTATTGACTTTTATAAATTAAAGTGATATCATTTAGATATCATATAACAGGAGGTCATTCTTATGACTGAAAAACTAATCAATTCAAAAGCAAATGGTGTGTTCGCATTGATTCTCATTGAGTTGGCGCTCGCTCTTGGTGTCTTTATATTTATAATGGGTGCTGGTTCGGAAAATATTTTTGGAATTATTATTGGACTTCTCTCTATTGCATTTGCAACTTTAGCCCATGCTGGCTTGAAGATTGTGAAACCTCAGGAAGCTCTGGTTTTAACCCTCTTTGGTAATTATACTGGGACTATCAAAGAACCTGGTTTTTACTTTGTCAATCCCTTTAGCATAGCAGTCAATCCTGCAATCCACACTCGACTCGGACAAAGTGGCGATGTTAGTACAAAATCTCCTTTTTTAGGATCTAAATCATCAAACGGCAATGATGTAAATCTTGAAATTGGCAAGAAACAGATTTCCCTCAAAGTCATGACCTTGAGCAATTCTCGTCAAAAAATCAATGACTGCTTAGGAAATCCTGTAGAGATCGGTATCGCAGTAACTTGGAGAGTTGTCGATACCGCTAAGGCAGTCTTCAATGTTGATAACTACAAAGAATATCTTTCATTGCAATGTGACAGCGCCCTCCGTAATATTGTCCGCATCTATCCTTACGATGTGTCTCCTAATGTGGATACCACGGGTGACGGGCAAGCAGATGAAGGTAGTCTCCGTGGCTCTAGTGAGATTGTTGCTAAACGCATTCGTGAAGAAATCCAAAGTCGTGTTGAGGATGCTGGCTTGGAAATCCTTGAAGCGCGTATTACTTACCTAGCTTACGCTCCAGAAATTGCTGCCGTCATGCTTCAACGTCAACAAGCATCTGCCATTATTGATGCACGTAAGATGATTGTAGATGGTGCTGTAGGAATGGTTGAAATGGCACTAGAACGTCTCAATGAAGGAGAATTAGTAGAACTTGACGAAGAACGAAAAGCTGCCATGGTTTCAAATCTCCTAGTCGTTCTCTGTGGCAATCATGATGCACAACCAATTGTCAACACAGGAAGTCTTTACTAAAGATGGCTGAAGCTAAAAAAAAGCAGATCCCCCTTCGACTCTCAACAAAGTTATACGCTGCACTCGCATCATGGGCAGAAGATGACTTTCGTTCAGTCAATGGGCAAATCGAATATCTCCTCACAGAATGTGTCAAACAACGGAAGAAAGATGGAAAATACGTATCAGAAACCATTGACGAACCATTTGAGATTGATATTTAACACCTTCTCCTGTCTGCCGTGTCGGATAGGAGAATTTTTTCATCTTTTTTTGTCAAGTAACTTTACTTTACAAAAAAAATGTGTTATCCTAATATGGTTGATGAAAATCAGTAGATTGAATCGAATATAAATACCTAAAGGAGAAATCAAAATGGCAGTACCTGCACGTCGCACTTCAAAAGCGAAGAAAAACAAACGTCGTACACACTACAAAGTAACAGCTCCATCTGTAAACTTTGACGAAACTACTGGAGATTACTCACGTTCTCACCGTGTATCACTTAAAGGATACTACAAAGGACGTAAGATCGCTAAAGCTGCATCAGCTGAATAATAGAAGGGAGATACCATGCGCGTAAATATTACACTTGAACACAAAGAATCTGGTGAACGCTTGTACCTTACTTCTAAAAACAAACGTAACACTCCAGACCGTCTTCAATTGAAGAAATACTCACCAAAACTTCGCAAACACGTTGTGTTTACAGAGGTGAAATAGGGGTTCACTACACGTCAATAGATGTTAGAAACCTTGATTTTAAGCGATTCTTGAAATTCTAAATTTCACTACATTGCAATATAAATCAACCGAATCACTACCTTTTTCACTACCTTTTTTGAAATAAGAATAATGATTCGGATATATAAAAGAAGAGGAACTTTATTGTGAAGCTCCTCTTTTTGTTATGTGTTCTTTTTCTCACAGATCGTATGACCTGATTTGAGAAATAGGAATTTCATTACATATCACAATCCCTCTATGAAAGGAATTTATAGGATTTCTTCACCTAAATAATTTTTTTATAAATCATACTGTGTATGATTGAATAAGGAAAACATGTATTCTATGATTCATTAGAATCTTTAAGTAAATTAATAGTTCTTATTGTAAATTATTAAATAAAAATAAGGATTTATTCTTTTCTTAGTCGCACTATATAATCATAGGTATCTTTTTTTAATTTTTGATAGCGGATGATTTAAATAATCATCAAAACCATCATTTGCAATCTCTCCAAATATCATACAATCGAAAAAAATTCTTCTGAAAAATTCATTTCCTATATTACCTCTATCTCCCAAAAAGAGTAATTAAATAATCACGATAGTCTTTACAATATTTTTGTCTCTTTAATAAACATTTCAGCAACATCTTTTTCATGAATTTCATAAGCATCTTCTAATTTTTAAAACATTATTTTTCTTGAGATTTGTCACCAAAATATAACTGTAACTTTGAAGAATTACTTGATAGACACACCTTAAACATAACTTTTTCATCAGAATTAACTTTAAAAGGACAAAAGTCATAACTTTTTATTGTTTTTATTCTGTTACACGTACTGCAAGACGGGATTAAATTATATAGACTTAACGCAAAAGAAAGGGTAAGTTTGTTTATCATAGTAATGATCAAATTCACAACCAGAACTATCATCACGAGAATTTATATAATTTCGATTGCAGTAGGGACAAACCGTGATACCTAAGTCCTGAATTAGACTAATATTATTTTTTTCTTAATTTCATTTTTCAGGACACTCAATCTTTTTAGTAAAAAAATCTTGTGTAATAATTTCTAAAAGTATTTAACTTTTTAGAATTTTTCTTCGACATTTATTATATCTTTAGATATATCACTATTTATATCTATTGCATCATGAAGATTTTTCAAGTTCATCGAATGTCATGGTGAGTAAACTCTTAAAATCTGTTACCCGCTCAGTCTTACCTTGCTTTTTCAAGTATTTCATTTAATATATTTACTACAAATGTTCCTACACCATTTGGATCAAGAATTCTAGAGTTTTGACTTAAAAATATAGTCATAATATCTTTCTAATTCCTTTTCACTATATAATGTCGTTATTCTTATCATTTTTTTCCTTCTTGAATTTTTTTATTTGATCTTGATACCATTTTTATTTGTTGTTCATATATTGAAATTTGATCAGCTTCTTCACTCCATTTTGCATTTCTTATTTGTAGTTTTTAAATGTTTACGAATTATATCCTCTCCAATGCCCTCTACAAAGTCTTCAAAAATTTTTTTGGATCTTTTTCTGTAGGGATTTTTTTCATCAAAGTTCAAGTTATATTTCTTAACAAATATTTTATAACTTTCTCTCTCACGAACTATAACCTCATTTGACTCTCCAAAGATCGTCAATATATCTTTAATAACTTCATGAGAGAATCCACCTTTAGCAGCTTCTAAGAAAAATGAATCTTTGAACAAACTATAAATGTTCTGACCAAAAAGTTTTAAAATCTTTTTTTAACAAGTTTTGATTTATTTTTTGAAGTATTATTTGACAAATAGATAACATCTTTTGTTAAAATATCAGACAAAATTATCGGTGAATGAGTGGTCAAAATCACATGTACTGATCTGTTTTTCTTTTTTTAACATATCACCTATTATAGGCAAAAACATACCTAATCCATTTTCTTTGCCACTCTGGATGCATGCCCTAAATCTACTTCATCTATCAAAACTATTATATTATTTTTCTAATTGATTTTCCACACTATTTAAACGTCCAAATAGATTAAGCAAAGCTAACTCTCCAGAACTAAGCCCCTTCCATTTAAACTCTAATACTGAGAATATTGTTTTTGTCCATTTATTGTCATTATCAGACGTAATAAATCCTAAAAAGTTTTTCAATTATCGCTTTATCATCCTCATCAGACAGATCATAATCACTCTTAATATTTTTTTATAAAATATTTAAGATTTTTAAAGAAACACTCAACATCTTCTATAACATTATTCGCATATTCCTCTCTGTCCATATTAATGTTTAAAAATATCCTTTAAATTTTTTTATAGAATTTTTTTCGTAGGGTCAAATTTCTATAATTTATGTTTTTCGAATAAAGAAGAAACCTTAGAACTATATAATTCCTCCATTCTATTATCACTAAGAGTCATTCCAACTTCTATAATCTCATCCGTAAGGACTGAAAAATTTTATAATTAAAATATTTGCTATAATCCTCGAATTCCTATCTTGAAAAATTTCTTCTAAAACCTTTTCTACTCTTTTTAAACTTTCATTTAAATATTTTTTTAATGGGTCTCCACTAAAATAAGATTTTTTTGTATTTATGTATTCCTTCACCTGCTGGAGTTAATTTTTATATAGTCTTTTATTAGAAAACTTAATTAGATCGTTTAACTTCCCACTATCTTTGTTACGTGACTTTTTCTTTTTTTAAAATCATCAATTATAACTTTAACTTGATTAATTGAATCCTCTCTATTTAAATATATTAGATTCATTTTTTCTTAACATCGCTGAGGTTGAAACATCAAAAGAATAATCTCGTAATGTTTTTTGAGTCTCCCAACTCTATCGAAGCAGAAAATTTTACAACAGAATATCTTTCTTCATCAGTTCCACTCTCATATGATATATCTAGAAAAATTAGTACTATTTTTCTCAATTATAGAATTTAACAATCTTGTTTTTTTCCTGCACCGTTCTCCCCAACAATACAATGTAATGAATCGATTTTATCATAGTAATTAAAATTACAACCAACATTTTTTTAGCACTAAATTTTATAGGAATCTTATAATCTGAATTCATTTTAAATCTCCTTCACTATACATTCGAAATTAGTTTTAATACAATATTCAGAAAAAGTTTTTCTAGGACGTTATCCTTACTTATTCCAAGTTTTTAAAGCACCTTGAATAGGTCCTTTTTATCATCCAAATCAATAATTCGTCTAAAGCCTATACCATTTTTTTATAACACTCTATAACTTTCTTAATATTAGATACGCCTGGAGAAAAAGAATGTTCCTCAAACCACTTTTTCTTTTTTTCCACTTTTTAGGATAAGGGATAAATATCCGAATTACATTTTTCGAATATAAGTTTGTACTTCCAACTCTGTCTTCCTGCCCAAATGTAATTTAAAACATTAGACTCAGAAACTTCTAAAATTGTTGCTATATATATTGCTGCGTTATTACTTGTGATAAATACAATGTCACCCTTTTGTGGAGGGTTATTTTTTTAAATTATTATCAAATTCGCTATATCCCCAGATAGAGAATGACTCTTCTTCACTTTCAGTAATATCTTCTAAATCTTTATTCTCTTCTTTTAATGCTGAAATAATAACATCTTTTTGATATTTTTATAGTAGATTGAAATTGGAATAGTACACTGTTGTTTCTAAAACATTGTTAGAAATTAGCTTGGCTTTCCCAATCAATTTGTTCAGTTTTTATTTCATTTCACTATATTTCAACAGACAAGGTGTACTGCTCTGGATTCAATTCGCTATATTTTCAATCGTATTAAGGTAAGGTAAAAGATAATCCTGTCCCCCAGCCATTACAAATATATTTTTCATCTGTCATAATCAACCTCATAAACTAAGAATTAATACAATTTATAATCGTCAAAATCGTTTAGTTTTACTTTTTGAAAAAAACGCTTACATATTGATTATACCATAATACACTGTATCCACTATAAATATTTTTCCGAAAAATAAGTATTTTTCCCGAAAGAAGTTGTAGGATAACATATATAGATTCACATCGAATCATATGTATTGTTTAAATTTCATCTTTCTCATAAGTGACTAATTTTTAAATCATCATTTACTTTTAAATACTCCAAAGCCATCAATATCTATAAAGTAATTAGGATTTATTTTTGGAGAACGTTCCTGTATACTATATGTTTCAAAAATAGAAGATAAAACTGCTAAACAAATAATATCGCCTTTAAAAAAAGGTCTTCCCTATTACTATGTATTCATCTTCATTTTGCTTTTATCTTTATTGAATCTTTAACATTAAGTGAATCAATTAATTCATGATAATAATCCTTTATAAGTTTTTTTCATTTTCAATTTTATATAAATTATCCTCGGAAAAAAAGGATCATAAAAATCAACTGATATATTTGAATAAATATTTTCTGTCACTGATGCAATTGAATAATCTTTATGAAGTGGTCCAGATTCAGCTTGTTTTTTTATATCATATCTTTTAGAAGTTGTTTGGGAGTAACCTTTAGCTTCTATAGCAAAATATTCACCTTTATTTGATATTCCATACAAATCCGGTCTCTTTCCTTGAATTGGAAAGTTTTGGCTCTTCATTACAGCTTCATAATTAAACGAAATGATCCCTCCAACATATTTTTTAAAAAATTTATCTGCAAGTGCTTTCCCAACTATATTTGAGAAATGAGCTACTTGAGTTGGGTCATATTCCCATCCCTGTGGTTTTAAGAAGTATTTTGTTTCTTCCGCGTCATTTGGAAAATAAGATTCGAAATAGGTTAAAGCTGCTAACCCTTTTCTAAGTTCATCTTTTCTGGAAACAAAACCGGCTCCTGCTAATATAAAATATTTAGCTATTTCTAAATTTCCTAACTTCAAATTGCCTCTAAACTTTTTTTGTTAGCATCAGTATATATATATTCAATATTTATCATAATTTAATCTCCTAAATAATTTTTAATCGAAATAATAAATGCACATAAAAATAGAAATAACCTATTTATAAACTCACCATTACATTTAACAATCCAATATTTTAAGACTATTATCATTTATCAGTTCACAACTGTTTAAGTTCAAACTTAAGTATTTACTCTACTATATCTCTTTTTTTCATCTCGTTAAAATGGACTTTATCTATATCTCTGATTAGGTTCATAAGTATCTTACTATTTTCAATTATTTCTTCTGATTTGATTGGGCGGTGAGAGAGAACATTAATAAACGAAAAGTAAACTTCCCAACTTACGTTTTCTATTGCTTCCTAATTCATTTCCAGTTGCATCAAAAAAATATTGATTGTATTTCATCTTGATTGCTTTTTTTGAGGAAGAAGATTGGGTTTTTTTGAAATTTAAGAACTCCTCAAATATCCTTCTCATACTATTAGCAGCATGATAAATGTCACAATTATTTAGTTGTTCAATTGATTTACTCTGTAATTCATATACCTCTAAAAATAGTTTTTATATGGGGTAATATTACTTTGACACTCTCTAAGTTCACTAGAAAAACTCATATTAGGATTTTTAAATATCTCAAAAAGACCAAAGTAATCATTATTTGTTTTTTTCCATAAGACAGCTGGCAAAAAAATCATCCCACGAATGAGTGAACAAAAATATCTGTATATTATTTTTCAGATATTATTTTCTTCATTATTTCAAGAACATAAAATTTATTAGTATCATCAAAACTAGAGATAGGATCATCAATCACAATTAATTCTAATTCATCAATTAAGTTTTTTGTTCTCTATCTTTATACAGTTCAAAATAAAAAAATAAAGGATAGCAAGTAAGTTCTTTTCTCCTTCACTAATTGAATTAATCGAAAGATTCACTCCATCAATTGAGTGAACTAAATAATATTTAGAACCATCTAATATAAGCTTTTATTTGTACACCTAAACTAAGGAGTACTTCGTTCAAAAAAATATCATAAAATCAATGTATTCAGATTGTCCTTCTTCAAGTTTTTCTAATTTTCTCTTTTATTTCTTTTATTCTTTTCCTTTAAAGTTAATATCTCATACTCTTTCTCTTGAATTTCTTTTAGTTTTAATGAAATAGTTGACTCCTCAATAGCAATAGCTATTGCTCCTTTGGTTATCTTTTCAATATTCACAATAGTGGTTTCCAACTCTTTAATTTGATGATTCCGTTGAGAAACCATTCTTTCAATAACTTTATTAATATTCCTCTCAAAACATAAAATAGTTGAATCAATTTCAAAAATTTGAGACATATCCGATATTTTATTATTTATTATTTCAATTAATCTTCTAATTTTATCAGTATATTCAATATCAAATAATTGATCAATCTCTTCATTAGTAAGCCCTATTATAGATAAACTTTGCTTTTATTTTTCTCACCATTAACAATACTTTCTATTGATTCAGCTAATCGATTTTTTTATTATCTCAAGTCTAATTCTAGCTGTTTGTATGGTGTTTTGGTTATACTCCTCTAATTTACCAATCACATCATAAAAGTTGAAAGAATTATTACAGAATTTACAATTGCTATCATTTTTACTGTGTAATCTGATAGCATTTTCAATCCATTTTATTATTTCTGAAGATGGAATTTCTTCTGTAATTTGGTATTTTTTTCCCCAATGATTCCCTTAAAAAAATCTATATCGTCTGAAGAAAAATCCTGGTGTTTTTAAAGTTGGTAATGTAGCATTTATTATATCTTGCTTTCTTTTTCCAATATCTCACTATCCTCGGAAAAATTTCTAATAAATTCTTTAGATGCATTAATGCGTAAAGCATCATCTAAATCTATTTTGTATTGTTCTAATACCTCTTCGATAGTGAGTTTAGCTTTTTTTCGATTTATGCTGACTTTGCCTTTCTTGCTAGTATGTATACTATCTATTTGCTCACGAAGTGACTCCTGTCTTTTACAACATTTCGTTTCATCTGCATCAACATCATTTATTTGTGATTTAAAAATTGAAATCTGTTTTTGCAATATTAGCATCATTTTCACTAAATGAAACTTTTACACCATTGATACCTGAATCACTGGGCTCTAACAAGACATTTTCTATGTAACTTGCATTAAAAATCTAACCGATTTTTAGAATCTCTATTATTTATAAAAGTATCAACTATTCCTTTTGCCAATGAGCTCTTACCTCGTCCATTATACCCCAAATATAATATTTTTGGATTTGAAATAATTATTAGGTGTTGAATAACTTTTTAAAAAGATTTTTCTGTAAAAATTTGTTAGTTGTGTAATAATCATAATTATTCCTCTTTCTGAGATCATTGTATAGTCAATTGAAACAAAAGTAGGACAAAAGAGCCTCGTAAAAAGTATTGCAAGTTGGTAATACCTTTTTGAGGTGCTTTTTGATATGAGCCCATGTTTTCTCAATAGGATTGTACTCAGGTGAGTAGGGAGGGAAGAGGTAAAAGTTTATGCCCAAACTCTTCACACAAGAGTTCTAGCTTCCCCATTCGATGGAATCTTGCATTATCCATAATAATAACTGATGGTGTATTTAATGTTGGCAAGAGAAACTTCTGAAACCATGCTTCAAAAAAGTCGCTGGTCATCGTCTCTTCGTAAGTCATTGGAGCGATTAATTCACTATTTGTTAGCCCTGCAACCAAAGAAATCCTCTGATATCTTCTTCCAGATACTTTTACCTCTTATTAACTGACCTTTTTAAAGAGCGACCATATTCTCGATAAAAATAAGTATCGAATCCTGTTTCATCAATATAAACAGGTGCTAAGTGCTTTTAAACTATTGAAATTCTTAAGAAATAAAGCTACTTTTTTTCTGGGTCTTGTTCATAGTAGGTGTGGTTCTTTTTTTTCGAGTGTAGCCCATAGCTTTGAGAGCATAGTGGATAGTAGTTGGATGACAGCCAAATTCAGAAGCTATTTCAGTCAAATAAGCATCTGGATTGTCAGTAAGATAGTTTTTGAGTCTATCTTTATCAACTTTTTCTTGGCTTTGTTCCTTTTACTTGATGCTTTAGGTCTCCTGTTTTCTCTTTTAGCTTTAACCAGCCATAAATAGTATTACGTGAGATTTGGAAAACGTGTGATGCTTCTGTTATACTACCTGTTCGCTCACAATAGGAGAGAACTTTTTTACGAAAATCTATTGAATATGCCATAAGAAGATTATACCACATTGTGTACTGTTTTTGGTTCATTTTACTATATCATAAAACGATTTCATATTGCAATAATATTTTGATAACATATGTTATTTTCAAACTACTCATGTTAGCGGATACTGTCAATGTTTTTCTGAAATATTGAGAAATCATGACCACCCGTCTAACGGGTGGTTTGTAGCAGGGCTATAAGCCCAAATTACCAGCCAGCGCCTAAAGACGCTGGCTTTCACTTTGTTCAAGCCTTATTGCTCTTGACTCGTCACTTGCCTCTCAAAGAGGCTTTGGTATTACTTACCACTATCCCTAAAGGGATCCTCATATTCTTTTACACTTAATTTATCTAGTGCTATATCATGCTTTTCCTGTTCTTGAATATATTTCTTAATTGTGGCTTCATTGAGTCCAACCGTACTCACATAATATCCTTCCGCCCAGAAATGCCGATTCCCAAACTTGTATTTGAGATTGGCGTGTTTGTCAAACATCATGAGCGCACTTTTTCCTTTTAAATAACCCATGAAACTCGAAACACTTATCCTCGGTGGAATACTGACTAACATATGTACATGGTCTGGCATCAAGTGTCCTTCAATAATTTCAACTCCTTTATAACTACACAATCGATGAAATATCTCGCCTAAACTACTTCGATATTGATTATAGATGATTTTTCGTCTATACTTAGGGTGAACACAATGTGATACTTACAGTGCCACTTTGTGTGTGATAAACTATGAGCCTTTTGTGCCATATTTTTCTCCTTTTCGCTTTTACAATTGGCTTGAACACCTTTTATTGTATCGCGTTCGGAGTTTTTGGTATAACCTTCGACGCGCACCCGCATAGCGGGTGGTTTATTTGTCTCGCACCTAACGGAGCGAGACGGACTAATAGTCACATAATCCAAAAACATCTCGTACAATCTATACGAGATGTTTTCATTCTTCCCCTACTCTCTAAATCTCTTTCAATTTTTCAAGATAAGCGGTTAATTCTGCTTGGGCTTCTGGTGTTGTGCCTACTAGCTGGCTGCGCATGTGTGCGAGTCTGGTTTCTACCTCTCCAATCTCTTTATCAATCTCTGCGAGTTGGTCTACGAGGTCGGTGAGGGGAACAACCGGTTCTTCCTCAAAGGTATCGACATAGCGTGGAATGTTAAGGTTGTAGTCATTTTCGACAATCTCTTCAAAGCTGGCTAGATGGGCAAACTTCTCAACATTCTCGCGTTTTTGATAGGTCTCCAAAATCTTAGCAATATGGTCTTCGGTCATATTGTTTTGATTTTTCCCTTTTTCAAACTCTTTTGAGGCATCGATAAAGAAGACATCCTTATTGGTGCGATTCTTTTTAAGGATAATAATAGTTGTCGGAATAGAGGTGTTGTAGAAGATATTTGCTGGCAAGCTGATAACTGTATCAATAGCGCCTTCTTCTAGCAGGTGCTGGCGAATCTTTTGCTCGGCTGCCCCTCGAAAGAGAACTCCGTGAGGAAGGACAATGGCCATGACCCCATTGTGCTTGAGGTGGTAAAAACCGTGAAGAAGGAAAGCAAAATCTGCTTTGGACTTAGGTGCAAGAACTCCATAACTTGAAAAGCGAGGATCTTGCAGGAAGCCACTATCTGCTGACCACTTCAGTGAATAAGGTGGGTTCATCAAAACCCCATCAAAGTCTGTCGGCTCTGTAGTCGGCCAATCTTCGTCTAGGGTGTCGTGATTGCTGAGGTGATAGTTCTCAATCGCAACCCCATGAAGCATCATATTCATACGAGCAAGGTTGAAAGTCGAAGTAATCAACTCTTGACCGTAGTAAGAAATCGTCGAAGCTTCCTTACTATAGCGCTTGGCATTGAGCAAGAGAGAGAGAACCAGAACCCATGGTCGGGTCGTAAACTGACATCCCCTTTTGATGCTCCCGCCCTGCAAAGACAATCTGAGTCATGAGGTGAGAGACAGCTTGAGGTGTATAAAACTCTCCAGCCTTTTTCCCAGAATCACTGGCAAACTGGCCAATCAAGTATTCATAAGCATCACCCAAGATATCACCAGCATGACCAGATACATTAAGGTCGTTGAGCTGTTTCATGACTTCAGAGATGGTCTTGTTTTGCTTTTGTGGGGTGTTGCCTAGCTTTTTCGCATAGAGGTCAATATCTTCGAAGAGATTTTCAAATTTTTCATTGGCCTGCTCGATATCACGGAAACTTTGGGCTAGGGATTCTAGCTGGAAGGTTCCTTCATGGATAGACTGAACCAGCTTGGTAAAGGTTAGAGAAGGCTCAATCACATAGCCCAGCTCATCATTTAAGACCTCAATAAGGTCTTCACGGACATCTGTATCCGCAAAGTTTTCCTCATAAGAGAAGCTGTGCTTGCTGGAAGGACTCAAAGGTCTCGTCCAAGTTATCACAGACGGCTTGGAGGATGTTATCGGATAGGTACTTGTAGAAAATCAAGCCCAAGAGGTAGGACTTATATTCATTGGCTTCCATCTGGCCACGCAGGATATCTGCCGCATTCCAGAGGGATTGGTAGAGTTCTCTTGATAAATCTGTTTGTGACATAGGGTCTCCTATCAATTTATGTTGTTAGTAGTATTCCATGTTTTTAAAATATTTTTTTCTTTTTTTATATTTTTCCTTAAATGGTGCGGACGGGAGCAACTTCCTTCGGAATTTCATCCCTAATTTTTGAGCCCAGAGTCTCAAAATCCCGTCCCTATCAATAACTTTGTTATTGTATAGGATACCACTATGGCGGAAAATATCTTCTAAAAGCTCACTTCGTTCGCGCTCATTTTACGATAAAGTCTTTTAAAACTAATTACTGGGCTTTTGACGGTCTTTGTATCTTAGATAAACATTTTTCTGAGTAGGGTTTGTTTGCTTTCTTTGAGCTGGTTGACTTTTTCTTCTTGCTTAGCAATGGCCTTGTCTAGGTCTTGAAAGAAAGCACCGATGGCTTCTTGTTCAGGGAGTGCGGGAAGAGTTGCAATTACCCTTTTAAAATCTGTCTTATTTATTTTGTCTTGTACACCTGGTGTCTTCCTCATAGTAATTTGATCTTGAATATTTGCTGTCAGCATCATAAAATATAAAAACTGATTATTACTTGAAGTACTTCGTATGAGTACGGAATTGGGAGCTAATGTCATAGGTCTATCTAATTCAGGAACTTGAAAAAATCTCCCAACTGTCCCTACATTTGACATCAATATGTCATCTTTAAACAATCTACTCTTAGATAAAAAATTGTAACCTTTCTCATCTGTATAAAGCCATGGTCCCTTCCAACTATTTGAGGCATCCTGTAATCTAATCATGTATGCGAAATTATCTTTTTCATAAGTTCTCACATTATTTCTTAGAGATTCAAAACTCCCATTAGCTACATAATCAGTAACAATATCAAACACTTCCCCCAACTTCACTTCCTTCCACTCATCTTCAAATCCTGCGAAGCGAAGGGCCGGTTTGGTTTGTCCTTTGGCTGGGAAGAGGAGTTTGAGGTAGGTTTTCTTCTGCTCTTTGAGCACCTCTAACTTACGCTGTTGAAGGCTAATAAGCTGGTCAATATCTTGGAAGAAAGAACCAATGGCAGTTTGCTCGGGGAGGGAGGGAGAAATTGCCTGATTTTTTTCACTATATCTGAATTTAAATTTACTTGGCTTCCCGGTTGGCCATATTTTTGCCACTGAGGTCGAAACATATCTAACCACTGAAAAAGAAACTCTTGGTCAAATCTAGGTGCTAAAAAAATTAAAAAACCATCATGAACGCCAGTTTTAACATAGTTAACTACAGGTTTACCTACAGTAGCCGCAATACTTAAAAGTAGATGAGGTTCAAATAAAACTCTTGTTTTTTTGCTTGTCCTAGCTTAGAAATACGCTGTTCTAGTTTATAAATTCTTCCATCTTGTTCTGTAACATCTGAAATTCTTAACCATCCTACATCGCTTTCTTTATCAAACCACTTAGAGTCCTGTATTGGCCTTGGACTAGCTCCACGTACTATATCAGCTAACTCACCCAACTTCTTCTCAGACCAAGGTTCATCATAGTCTGTAAAGCGATAGCTTGGTTGTTTTGTCATATATCTCCTCCTTATAACAATTGATTGTCCCTTGTATCTATCAATCTTAGTTTATATGCTTTATCTGCACCTAATTTTTTCAGAGTTCTTTTTATTTGTACTATATTTCCAAATCGGTAATAACTATCAAGTAAAATATCTGCGTTTGGAGTCTCCTTAAATATTGCTTTTAAATATGGACTGTCTACCCATCTTTGTTCTGAACGAATTCCAAAACCGATGAAATAAATTTCTTTGACAGAAGATAATCTTTCAAAAAGTTCATTGTAATTAGACAATACATTGTCAACTGGTTTCTTTAACTTTATAACAACTTCTTCAAGATATGCTCCTACATCTAGAGGATTGAAATCACTTAATTCATCATCAAAACCATGTCCAAAAATAAATTTTTCCCCATCAATAACTCCATGTAAATGAAAAACTTGCTTTTCAGGAATTCTATATAAATCTTCTAACGTTTTTTTGTATAATTGAAGTTGATAAATAATGCATCAGAATTTTTTTCAAAAACGCTATCATTTAACAATTTAGAGTACGATTCTTCGCCTTTAGTCAGAATTCTATCCTTCCAATCAGAATATGTTTCTTCTATCCACAATTTAAATAATTTATTTAAAGAATAATCTATATATTCAGCTAGAATTTCTCCTATCTCATTTGCATTATTAGCCATCAAAGAACCATTCAATTCGCCATCAATATCCAGAAAAATCCATAGTAGCAATAGACACTTTATTAAAAATCTGCTAATTTCGCTTCAAAAATCAGACCAAAAATTTCTCAGTTTCCGTAATTTGACCCATTAGCAGGTACAATAACTTATACAAATCTACATCATCTGGATATAGTTTTTTTCCCCTTCTGGTCCCCTTTGCATTTCAGGAATACTATAATCGTCTATTTCTTCTAGCAATATTTCTTCATCAATTCTATTTAGATATAATTTAATGGCATTTTTCACTTTGCAACGACTCTAACAAATCATCTTTCCCATAAGCCTGCTGATAAACAAACTTTTTAAAATATAAGTAATTCGTCTTCAAATCATGTGCTATATCAAAACCATTTCCAATAATAAATAATTTCTCCACTATATCCCCCTTTCTATTACTCCATTTTCTTATTTCCACACTTTAGATTTTCTTTTTTGATTTCTATTCTTCAATTTTGCCTATTTTGAAACAATAGATAGGCTGATTTGACAAGATAAAGTTAAACACCTATCAAATAAGAAAAAGTCAAATCGGTAGTTTATCTCCCCTTAGCGGTAAGATATCCTCTGAAATCACGCGCATATAGTCCTCTTTGAGGGCTTTTTTTGTATTTGAGTTTTGGTAGTGCCTTGTCTCCGTGGGCTTCCTTATAGGCCAGATAGTTCTGAGAGTCTGTGATGGCTTTTTCACCATTTTGCTTGTCGCGTCCGATACGATAGTTATCTACTACGAACTGGAGTTCATCCTCTCCTATCTGCCAATAATCTGCCGTTTCACGAATCTTTTTCTGGGTTGTTAGCTCAATCATCTCTTCCAACTTATGGATGATAGACTGTCCCTGATAGCTCTTGGCATCAGTTTGGACATCCTGCCAGAGTTTCGAGATGATGCTAGATAACTTAGGATTGGATTTGTTCAAATCTTCGATATAGTTATCTACCAGACTCTTTTCCTTTTTACCAATGAGGTTTTCCCGATTTTCGATTAGGGCTTGGATGAGAGAGAGGATATAGTGATAGTTTATCTCGTCGGTGCGGATGGATTCAAGCTCATACTCGATATCCAGCAGAACACCTTCATCTTCTTGGTCTTCTTTTCTGCGTCTGCGGAGTTCTTCGATGACATTTTGATATTGGCCGGCAAAGTTCTCGATGTCTTCCAGGCTGAGGCCAATCTCTCTGAGAATGACTTTCTCATCATAGTCCGAATAGACCTGTATAGAAGATAGGAGCTTGTCAAATTCTTGGAAGGCCTTGGCAAAGCGTTTTAATTCTGCATCTGTCGCTGTATCCAAATCAGGCACCTGCTCTGGACTTGGAGCGATGGCTAATAGTTGATGAACCTTCTCAAAAAATTTGGCCTTCTCCTCCTGCCATTCTGGGGCTAAGACACTAGTTTCGCCACCATTTGAGTAGAGGCTCAGAGCTTCATCCACCTTTTCTTTAAAGCGGTCAGGCGTTTGGAAGGTAACGATTTGACCGAATTTCTTGCCTTCATCAAAGAGGCGATTGGTTCGTGAAAAGGCCTGAATGATATGCTGGGGCTTCATGGGCTGACGATCCATGAACAGGGTCGATAGGCAAGGGGCATCAAAGCCTGTCAACAAACGGTCCACCACGATAACCAGGTCCAACTGCTCTTCACGGAAGGCAAAGCGTTCTTTCTTACGGGCCAGACGGTCGTTGAGGTCACTATTGTAGGAAGCAATGGTTGCTAGGCTAAAGTGGGTACCAAACATGGTATTGTAGTCTTCTAAACTCTCCTCCATGTAGGCTTGGTTGACATAGGAGTCTGCTTCATTTTCTGTCACAGAGTAAGTAATAGCAACCTTAGGAAAGTCTGGCAAGACTTTTTTAACATTTTCCGAAATGCTTAGAGACTTCTCTCCATTTTTGACTTGCTTAATCAGGTTATAATAGGCCTGCGCACGGGCAATGCTTTTGACGGTCAAAATGGCTTCATAGGTTTTTCCTACTCCATTTTGGAAACCGAGTTTGCGTCTTGAGCGATTGAGAATAGCATCTAAAACAGCAAGCATGTGACCTTCGTCATCATAGCGCTCCTCGTCAATCTCATCTTCTGCCCAACCAGGCATGGTTGTCTGATACTCCACATTAAAGCCGAGAACCGCCTTGTCATGGATGGCTTCTTTGACGGTATATTGGTGGAGGCAGTCACCGTACTGCTCTTCGGTCGTCTGAGCAAGGTCTCCTTTTTGTTCACGCTTATTTTCTGTAAAGATAGAGTCCCTGTAAACCCATACCAGAGAGAATTTGTAAAGAAGTGCTCTAGGTGGCGCTGGCGTTCAGGAGTCACTGCACGATGGCATTCATCGACGACAAAGGCTAGTTTGAGTTGTTTGATACGATTGTAGACCTTTTGGTGACGGCCTTCATCAAACTGACGAATCATAGCGTTGATTTTCTGGATGGTCGTCACAACGACACGGCGGTCATCAGAAGCTAGATTTTTAACCAATTCCTGTGTATCATCGGTCTCGTCGATGTCAATCATATCGTTCTCTGCGTAAGATTGAAACGAACTGGTCGTCTGCTGGTCAAGGTCTGTCCTATCAATCACAAAGATTGCCTTCTCAATGGATGGTATCTGAAGCAGATTGCGCGAAACCTTATAGGAGGTCAGGGTCTTTCCTGAACCAGTCGTATGCCAAATATAGCCCGACTGGCGCTTGCGACTGGCTTCACGGATAGCCTCAATGGCATGAACCTGATAGGGGCGCAATAAAATCAAGGCCTTCTTGTCATCATCGATGACAGAATACTGCATGACCATCTCATGAGCTCTCGGAATCGACAAGACAGACTCTGCAAAGTCAAATAGTTGAGGTTGAGGTCTATTTTCACTATCCACCCACTTGGTCAAGAAGCGTTCATTTAGCTTGTTGGCTTTGGCAGCTGCGATGTAGCGAGTATCTGTAACGTTTGAGACGACAAACATCTGAAGACTTGAAAAATGCCTCTGAACTGTCCTTCTTGGTCGTATTTTTTAATCTGACGGAAGGCATCCATGTAAGGATGAGAACGGCTTTTTAGTTCGATTTGAATCATGGGTAGTCCATTGATCAGCAAAGTCACATCCCCACGGCGCTGGCGAATCCCTTCTCCGCCTGTGATGACTTGGTTGACAACCTCATAGCTGGATTTGCCACCAGCGACATTGTTTCTCCACAAGACTTCCAAGCGAATGGTGCCTAAACTAGCATCTTCACGTTGAACCTGCACCTTGGCAATGCCATTTTCCCCTGCTATCCACTTAGCTGCTTCATAGAAGTTGACAAAATTGAGCTGGTTTTTGATTTGATTTTTCTCTGAATTTGTAAGGGGATGGTCTTGCAAAATGCGGACATTATTGGCTTCCAGCTTGGCAAAAAAGTTTCCCCATAGGAGGTCTTCTGTATTTAACTCAGGTCGATACACCCATTGACTTTCTCCCTTTGTCAGCTGGTTTATCAAATCTCGCTCGATAGCCAATTCCTGTTTGGTTTTGGATTTGCCTGCTACAGGGATAGCAGTCTCGTCTTTAGGAGAGAGTCTCTGGCTGATATGGAAATCCTGCAAGGCTGCTTGATTGAGATGTTGCAATTTTTTGAGAAGATCTTGCTCTGTCCCTTTTATGGCTTGATAGGCTGCCGTCAGATCTTTATCTGCATCTAGGTAGTGATGTGGGTTCTTCTTTATTTGGATATAACCCTGCACCAAATCTTCTAAACGTCTCAGCTGAATAGCAAGCTGGTTCTGGAGTTCCTGAGAATTGCTTCCAGATGCTTCTTTTTGGTTGATAGCTTCTAGGTATTCTACGATAGCAGCATAACTAGGCTGTAACTCAGGTGCTGAAACGATAAGTTCTTGTTCTAATTCTTTTGATAAGGTGTAAGCCATGTTCATACCCCATTTCTACAACGCAAAAAGCCTACCAAAAAGATTGGTAGGTTTTGAAAATGGGTATGAAAACGTGAGTTTATATATATATATATGCAAGCTAGTTATTTGCTTAAATCTGAAAACCATAGGGACTCTTCCTTTTCATTCATCCAAGGCGTTGCGACATCGAAAAAACAGCGCCTTTACTTCCTTCTATTGTATCATAAAAGACTAGTAGTGAAAAGGTTTTCTAGGGCATTCTCTCTGAATCTAATAATAATTCCCTGACCTTCAAACTTCTACTAAAACAAGTAAAATCCCCTGCAAATCTACATTACAGGGGACTTGTGTATTATTCTTGTACTTCTTTCTGAGCGGCCTTTCCTTGCTCTAGAAGAGCTTGGACGATTTTTCTCATCGCGTAGTTTGACAGAATCGTTAATCATTTCTGCGGACTTGACAATGGTTGTTTCTAGTTGGGCACGTTTCTGGCGCCCCAATTCAATAGCTGAAACGATACCTTGGTTTTGAGCGACCAGACTTTCAGCCAGTTTAGTAACAGACTCAATAGCTACTGTCGGGCTTTGAGCAATTCGTTCCATCTGTGGAATCACTTCCTTGCTGGTCTCAGCTAGCATCTGAAGGGCAGCATTATTGGCATTGACAATGGCATCTGCCACGACACCTGATTTCATTGATTGTTGCAAAATACCAAGTTGGGCAATAGAAAGCTTCATTGTTGGAATCGTATTACGACGAAGCATGCCCAATTTTTGGCGCATATCAGATGACACCTTCACAAGATTGCGCATCTGAGGTGTTGTTGCCCAGGCAACATAGAGACGGCTGACATACTCAGTGTGCTGTTGTTCGAGGGTATTGACCACTTCTGCCATACGGGCTAATTCTTGTGATTTGGTTTGGTATTCTACCGTACTTGTATCGAGTTGGTCAACTTGGGCCTTTAGTTCGGCAGCGCGCTTGCCAGCTTCTGTCTGACTAGCTTCGATAAAGGAAATCACTCCCACTAGATTTTCAATGGATTTGGTATTGTCCTCAATCAACATCTCAGCTGAAACGATATTTCGAGCTAAGACATCTTCTTGCTTGACCACTGAAGCTGCCATACCATCGAGCTTTTGCTCCACTGTTTTTGAGTCAAAGTAAAATTCTTGTAGGGTATTCTTGCTCTTGTTAAACAAGCGTTGCAAAAAGTTTGGCTTCTCTTCTAACTCAGCAATTTCAGCGTTCTTGTATTTGACGACAAAGCCTTGCAACTCACGGTTGGTATTCTTGAGTAAGTCATCCACTTGGGGAATCTGCAGTTTCTTTTGTTCTGACAAGATACGGTTGACCGTATTGTTCACACCTTCGACAGCAGATTGTCCAAAATCCAAAAGAGCATTTTGATTGGTGACAAACTGGTCTACTAACTGGGGCACGCGCGCCTTGATTCCCTCTTGCTGCTCAGGGCTCAGCTTCTCAAGGAAGGTCAAGGTCTTGTCCGAGCCAGTATTGGTCTCGATGATTTGGGTTGTTTTATCCACCTTAGTTACCGTATTATTGGCAATCTGGTCAATATCAAAATTAAATTCTGTCATGGTTACTCCTTTATTTCTAATACTCAATGAAAATCAAAGAGCAAACTAGGAAGCTAGCCGTAGACAGTACTTGAGTACGGCAAGGCGAAGCTGACGTAGTTTGAATTTGATTTTCGAAGAGTATAACCTATTCTTTACGATCTTTTTCTAAGATACGCAGACTGATATCAAAATCACGCATATCTGTTTCATTGAGTTCTCTCAAAACTTGGTCCAGCTCAAGGTCAAATTGTTCGATAGCTGCTTAGCTTGCTCTAAGCGTTCTTCTGCTCGATTATAGTTTTTAGGATTGGCCTTAATCTTTAAATAGCCTTCTAAAATCGTTTTGAATTTCTCCATCTTCAAACTATGAATGGCAGTCAATTCTTCCTTATCCCCCTCGGCAGAGGTGGCAATCTTGTCTAAAATTGCCTGATGGTCAATAGCAATATTGGCCAAGGTCTGGGATAATTCTGGAGCTAGTTCCTCTGGCTCTGCATTCTCAAGATCTACCTGACTTTCTCTATCCAAACGTTCTAGCTGAACATCGATGTTTGCCCTTACTGTACGAACCTTTTTGTCAATACGGTTGTAGACATCAGCATCGATATAGGACTTGAGACGATCCGCCTCCTGATGGATTTCCCGCAGTTCGATTAATACTTGATTAGCCAGACTCTTATAGGACTCTGAGCCTTTTTCTGCTAAAGTTCCCTCTAATTGCTGAATATCCTTGTCCGCCTGACGAATCCGAGCTTTTAAAAGCTCAATCCGATCATCGAGCGAACGATCCTGCAAAAGAGGATAGCGCCAACGTTTATAGAGGCGATAACCACCATAGCCTAGCAGTACACAAGCCGCAAGCGGAAGAGCATATTGAACCAAAAGGCCCAATAAGAACAAGAAGCCCCAAAAATAGAGACAGCCTTTCCAAAAACCATTACCCGATTTCATAAACATTCCTTATTTTCAATTTATAAATCTATTTTAGCACAAAAGAGCAAAATGAGGACGGAAATCCCCTAGAAAAGAGTTGATTTCTTTGCTGTAGAATGGAGGCTAGTAGCGTGTGTGCTAATTTCAGTGAAGCTGACTCAAGCCACAAACACACTCTGAGGAATATCAAAACAAAAGCTTGAAATATCGGAGGGGTTGTGTTAGAATTGGATTATAGTGATGATAATTGTCTAACAAGGCAACAAAAAGCCCCAACGTTCCCGCGTTGAGGTTTTTTTGGCTTATTGCCCCTTAAAGGTTATTTCTTGCGTGAGTTAAGCCATTTCTCAAACAAGGTTGTCAAAATATTGACTACTAAGGGTGCTAGAAAAATTGTGATGATAATTTCTAACATCGGCAACACCTCCCTTCATTAAATTGAGGGGGCCAAAATATTATATCATACCAGATTTATATCATCAACATCGCTTAGTTATCGGAATAGATAGACTTAGATACACAAATAACCTTACTAGTATAGTGAAATGAACCAAAAATAGTACACAATGTGGTATAATCTTCTTATGGCATATTCAATAGATTTTCGTAAAAAAGTTCTCTCCTATTGTGAGCGAACAGGTAGTATAACAGAAGCATCCGATGTTTTCCAAATCTCACGTAATACCATTTATGGCTGGTTAAAGTTAAAAGAGAAAACAGGAGACCTAAAGCATCAAGTAAAAGGAACAAAGCCAAGAAAAGTTGATAAAGATATACTCAAAAACTATCTTACTGACAATCCAGATGCTTATTTGACTGAAATAGCTTCTGAATTTGGCTGTCATCCAACTACTATCCACTATGCTCTCAAAGCTATGGGCTACACTCGAAAAAAAAAGAACCACACCTACTATGAACAAGACCCAGAAAAAGTAGCTTTATTTCTTAAGAATTTCAATAGTTTTAAAAGCACTTTAGTACCTGTTTATATTGATGAAACAGGATTCGATACTTATTTTTATCGAGAATATGGTCGCTCTTTAAAAGGTCAGTTAATAAGAGGTAAAGTATCTGGAAGAAGATATCAGAGGATTTCTTTGGTTGCAGGGCTAACAAATAGTGAATTAATCGCTCCAATGACTTACGAAGAGACGATGACCAGCGACTTTTTTGAAGCATGGTTTCAGAAGTTTCTCTTGCCAACATTAAATACACCATCAGTTATTATTATGGATAATGCAAGATTCCATCGAATGGGGAAGCTAGAACTCTTGTGTGAAGAGTTTGGGCATAAACTTTTACCTCTTCCTCCCTACTCACCTGAGTACAATCCTATTGAGAAAACATGGGCTCATATCAAAAAGCACCTCAAAAAGGTATTACCAACTTGCAATACTTTTTACGAGGCTCTTTTGTCCTACTTTTGTTTCAATTGACTACAAATCTCTAAACAAACCCAGAAATCAAGCTTTTAAGACAAATTAAGACAAAGCAAAAAGCCCACTGTTGTAGGCTTTCTGTAAGATATTTCTTAAAATTAAAGCATCTTGTTGTAGAATTCAACGACAAGTGCTTCGTTGATTTCTGGGTTGATTTCGTCGCGTTCTGGCAAGCGAGTCAATGAACCTTCCAATTTTTCAGCATCGAATGATACGAATGCTGGACGTCCAAGAGTAGCTTCTACTGCTTCAAGGATAGCTGGAACTTTCAATGATTTTTCACGAACTGAGATCACTTGACCTGGAGTTACGCGGTATGATGGGATATCAACGCGTTTTCCGTCAACAAGGATGTGACCGTGGTTTACGAATTGACGAGCTTGACGACGAGTAGTCGCAAGACCAAGACGGTAGACAACGTTATCCAAACGGCGTTCCAAAAGAAGCATGAAGTTGAAAACCCTAGGATGCCGCCTTTTGATTTTTTTGTAGCTTGTACGAACAAGTTACGGAATTGTTTTTTTCACCTACACCGTAAGTGAAACGAAGTTTTTTTGTTTTTTTCAGCCAATTGCAAAACCGTATTCTGACAATTTAGAACGGTTGTTTGGTCCGTGTTGTCCTGGTACGTAGTTACGACGTGCCAATTCTTTACCTGTACCTGTAAGTGAAAGGCCAAGGCGACGAGCTTGTTTCCAAGATGGTCCTGTATAACGTGACATGTGAATGTCCTCCTGATATAAATAATATTTCGGTGGAAATAGTCACTTAGAAAGCCCTGATTCGTGCAGATGCCCTTCGCCTAAACAGCCAAGGTTACTTATCATAAGACACCTGTTGACGAGCTTCATGCTTTCCTGCTGATATTTCACACAAAGTCCATTCTACCATGAATGGCTAGATTTGTAAAGGGGTTTTAGGCTTTATTTTCATTGCCAGAGAGATTGAGAACAAGGGTAAAGGTGCTTCCGAGGCCGTACTGGCTGCTGACTGTGATTTCACCACCCAATTGATGGGCTAATTCACGCGCAATCGCAAGCCCCAAGCCATGACCACCTGTTTTCATATTACGCGAAGTCTCTACACGATAAAGGCGTTTGAAAATATTCTCCAAATCCTCTGGAGCAATACCCTGCCCCTCATCGGTCACACTGATTGAAAGCTGGTTATTTTCCAGCTTAGCCACCACTTCCAGCTTGGTTCCTGGAGCTGAGTATTTAAAAGCGTTATTGACCAGATTCACCAAGATACGAGAAAGTTTGGCATAATCTCCCTCAATCCGGGCAGACTCTGGGATTACCTGTAAATGAACATCTCGCTCTTCCTGCTCAATCAAGAACTGAAATTCACTCATGCACTCAATCAAGAGCTGATCCAGAAAAATGCTGTCTTTACTAGTTGTCTCTGCCTGATTTCTAGCTGTGTTTAGAGTCAAAAAATTCAACTCTTCAACCAGTTTATTGAGCCTTTCCGTCTGACGCCCAATGGTTGCTAGATAATGCTCCTGTTCTCCTTCCTTGATAACCCCATCCAAAATCCCTTCTACTGTCGCTTGGATCGAAGTGATGGGGGTCTTGATATCATGCGATAGCTGGGCAATCATCAACCCCTTTTCTCGTTCGCTTTCTTCCAAGGAATCAAATGTCGCCTGCAAATCATGGGACATTTCATTGAAAGCCTGGCCTAATTGCTGAAATTCTACAGGTCCTTGAACCTCCAGATTTGAAGGAAAGTCCTTGTCCGCTACCCGCTTAGCATGTTCCTTGAGTTTGCCCAACGACGTAAATACAGGCGATAGGAGAAAGAGACTAATCCCAGCACCGACAAGGCTGGCAACGATGGTCATTCCAAGCAAAAAGTAAATCTCGCTTTTCGCAATCAGCATTTTTTGAACAGCCCAAAAAACCACGATAATCGTTAGGAGTGTTGAAATGATATACCCCACTAAAATATAACTTTTTAATTTCATTAACTACCTCGTGCTTTCTCAATTTTGTAGCCCAAACCCCAGACGGTTTTGATGGTGGGTGTTTCTGAACTAGCATGTTTAGCCAACTCCTGTCGAAGAGCATGAATATGAACATTCAAGGTATTGGTATCATCCACATAGTCTTCCTGCCAGACCTTTTCATAGAGGTCTGTCTTAGAAAAAACGCGCTCTGGATTGCTGGCTAAAAGCCATAGAAGTTCGAAGGATTTGACTGTTAAATCAAGCCCCACATCTCCGACTTGGACCTCATGACTACCGTGATTCATCCGTAAATCCCCGAGACTGACGACTTCTGTCTCACCTCCACGATGAAGGCGACGCAAGATATTGTGGACACGCAAAACCAGTTCACGAGGGCTAAAGGGCTTGGCAATAAAGTCATCTGCCCCCAAGCTCAGGCCATAAATCTTGTCCTGCTCGCTAGTCTTAGCCGTGATAAAGAGAAAAGGCTGATCTGGAGATTGATACTGGACTTCGCTAATCAAATCATAACCATCCATCCGAGGCATCATGATATCTGTAATAATCAAATCAATCGGTTTTCGCTTGAAGATTTCTAAGGCTTCTACCCCATCATGAGCTACCAAAACCTGATATCCTGCCTGAACCAGATAACGTTGATGAATATCTGTGATTTCTACCTCGTCGTCAACGAGTAAAATTGTCTTTCCCATCTGTCTCTCCTTTGAAAAAAACAGTGCTATACCACAATAGTATAACACTATTTTAATCTCTTTACGAACATTCTAAGCGATATCTGGATTTTTCAAATCCTAGATAGAAAGTCTGTAGCTAGACTAGTCATTTTCCTCTTTTTTAGCTTTCAAACCGAGACCACCTAACAGTCCTGCTAAGGCGAGTCCAAAGAATCCAAGAGTAGCCATTGATGTTTGGGCTTCACCAGTATATGGAAGCATGTCTTTTTTGTCTTTCATTTGGTCAGCCATCATTGGACTTGATACCTTGTTAGTAGACGCCATCTTGCCTTCATCAGACATTTTGCTTGAGGTTGCTGGAGCTTGATCTTGTTTCATGCTTGGTGTTGCCATAGGCTGGCTAGCATTCATGGTTTTGTCCTGCTCTTTGTTAGTCATCATCTTATCCTGGCTAGCAGCTGGCATTTTAGATTTCATCTCATCTTGATTAGCACTTGGCATTTGAGCGTTCATCTTAGACGCATCTTGATGACTATTCATCATTGGAGCCGGCATAGCTGAACCATTAGAAGATGGGACGAAGCCTGATTGCATCTGAGTAAGAGACTGATGTCCATTCAAGTTTACTGTCAAATCTTTAGTCGCTACAAGATTGCTCAAGTCTGCCTTGCCGTCTTTAGCACCGTAAACTTTGATAGTTGCTTTATAGCTTTGTGTACCGTTTTGTTTTAAAAGGTCTAGAAGCTCTTTGTCAGATTTACCTTGAGTACCTGCCAAATCCACTTCGTAGAAGTAAAGACCTTTGCCCAATTTTTCTACTGGTGGGAGAGCAGGATTTTTTGCTGAACCGTTGTCTGACCATGGAGCCTTGTCGGAGGCCTTCAAGATAAGGCGAGTCAACATACCGTCTCCGGCGAAGAATTCATATGGAATGACTTGGTTGACACCAGCTGTAAATGGGCCAGGGAAGTTGGCTTTATCTAGGTAAGTGGCTGGAACGTCTACTGTGTCTTTAGTATTGTCGGCCACACCTTTTTGCACTTCAGCTGGAGTGGTCAAGCCGTTCAAGTTGACATCCAAATCTTTAGTCGCTACGAGGTTAGTCAAATCAGCCTTGCCATCTTTTGCGCCGTACACTTTGATAGTTGCTTTATAGCTTTGTGTGCCGTTTTGTTTCAAGAGGTCAAGCAACTCTTTATCTGATTTACCTTGGGTACCTGCCAAGTCCACTTCGTAGAAGTAGAGACCTTTGCCCAATTTTTCTACTGGTGGAAGAGCAGGATTTTTTGCTGAGCCATTGTCTGACCATGGGGCCTTGTCTGAGGCTTTCAAGATAAGGCGTGTTAACATACCGTCACCAGCGAAGAATTCATATGGAATGACTTGGTTAACACCGGCTGTGAATGGGCCTGGGAAATTAGCTTTATCTAGGTAAGTGGCTGGAACGTCTACTGTGTCTTTGGTATTGTCAGCAACACCTTTTTGAACTTCAGCTGGGGTTGTCAAGCCATTCAAGTTGACATTCAAATCCTTAGTCGCTACGAGGTTAGTCAAATCGGCCTTGCCGTCTTTGGCACCGTACACCTTGATAGTGGCTTTATAGCTTTGAGTGCCGTTTTGTTTCAAGAGGTCAAGAAGTTCTTTGTCTGATTTGCCTTGAGTGCCTGCCAAATCCACTTCATAGAAGTAAAGACCTTTGCCCAATTTCTCTACTGGTGGGATAGCGGAATTTTTGGCTGAACCATTGTCTGACCATGGGGCTTTATCTGATGCTTTCAAGATAAGACGAGTCAACATACCGTCACCAGCGAAGAATTCGTAAGGAATGACTTGGTTAACACCGGCTGTGAATGGGCCAGGGAAATTCGCTTTGTCCAAGTAAGTAGCTGGAACATCTACTGTATCTTTGGTATTGTCGGCCACGCCTTTTTGCACTTCAGCTGGAGTAGTTGCTGGTTGCGCTTCATTTGCTTCACGGTCTTGTCCAGAAACTGTAGCTGCAGGACTTTCCACAGGTTTAACCGCATCTTCTGTTTGTTTCTTAGATTCTGGTTTTACTTGCACTTCTTCTTTTGGCGCTACTACTTGGTCTTTATCTGCTACATTCACTTTTTCTGGAGAGCTTGTAACATCCAAGCTTGCTTTAGGTGTTGAGTCTGTCTGTTCTGAAGGAAGAGCTGTATCGACTGCTTCTTTGAGAACTCCTACTGGTAAGTCGCTCTTTTCACTCACCGAAGTCGCGTCTGGCACTACTTGAGCAGGTGCTGAATTGACCACATCGGCACGTACAGAACTTGGTTGACCAACTAGGACAAAGAAGCCACTAGCCACAACAACTGAGGCAACACCGACACTGAGGCGGCGGATAGACCAACGAGTATATCTTTGATTTGGATTGAATTTCATAGGATTCTCCTTAGAGTTTTTCTTTATTTGATGACTCTAGTATAATCTCCTAAAATTAAAAAGGATTAAGAAAAAAAGTTAAAAATTTTTCTTAAATCCCTCTTATAAAATACTTATATTAATTAAATCCGTAAACAGACTTGGTGATTTGATAGACGACATTGGAAAGTTTGCGAGCTGGCAAAACTGAATGTTTAGTCAAACGGCTCAACATGGTCTTACGGATAGCCTGAAAGACCTCTGGATTTTCCTGCTGGATATAGATCCACAACTCACGTTTTTTTGTCAGATGCTCCGCTGTTCCAGCTCGGTTGAGTAAAGCACTGGAAATCACCGTCGTAATCTCAATATGATTCAGAAGATATTCTCGCATTTTGGGGTGGCTCACTTTAGATAAATCAAGCTGGTCTACCAAGAGTCGATTGACCTTGAGTTGCTGGTCAATGCGCTTAATCATCACTTGCTCATTAACAGACTGGTCTTCACGCCCAATCAAATAACGATAGAAATCGACAGGTAGATAGTACATGGTCTTAACCTGCTGGAGGGGGGGTAAAGACAAAGAGATTATCGACATAAAAGGTATGCTCAGGCAGTTGGAACTGACTCGCTCGCAACAAATCTGTCCGGTAAATCAGCGAGTGCATCATGATATACTGGCCTTTGGAGAAATTTCCGACCTGGTCCCAGCCAAAAATCTGCTGGACAGGCAAGACTGACTCGTAACTCATACTCTTCTTACGAGACTGGCCTTCCTTTTCATAGACAAAATTGGTCACAAAGGCGTCAACCTCTTGACCCTTGCTCTCTAGTTCCTGCAAGGTTTCAAGAATTTTCAAGTAGGCACGAGAATCCACCCAGTCATCACTATCAACTACTTTAAAATAGCGCCCAGAGGCCTCCGCCAAACCGCGATTGACCGCACCGCCATGGCCTTTATTTTCCTGATAGATGACTCTAACGATGCTAGGATACTTGCTGGATAAACGCTCAGCTATTTCCTGAGTCTGGTCCTGGGACCCGTCATTGATAATCAAAATCTCAACTTGCTCACCACCAATCACTAGCGACTCCACACAGTAATGAAGATAGGCTGCGGCATTATAGCTAGGAATGGCGATAGACAATAATTTCATGATCTACTCCTTTAGGGGACTGATTTTTTCTTACTCTCTTGTCACTTCTTTCTATTTTACCATAAAGTCCAGCTTCTGAAGGACTTTTACTAGAATACAAGGGGTTCTAACCTCAATCAGGATACTGGTTTCTCTCTATCTGCTATCTTGGACATCAAAAAAAGAGGGAAGTTCCCTCCTTACGAATTTAGTTCTGCCAAGTCATCTAGATACTGGTTGTTAATGACTGCCAAGATATAGGCATCTGCCTTCAAGAGGTCATTAGGTCCAAACTGGACATCCAGCGGTGAATTTTCTTGTTCACGAAATCCTAGGATATTTAGGTTGTATTTGCCACGTAGATCTAGCTGACTCAGGCTTTGACCTGCCCAGACACTAGGAATCTTCATCTCCACGATAGACACATTTTTATCCAACTGAAAGACATCAACATTGTTATGAAAGAGAATGGTCTGCGCTAGAGACTGCCCCATTTCATACTCTGGTGAGATCACTGAGTCAGCACCGATTTTTTCTAGCACCTTCTTAGCTGTCTGGCTTTTGACCTTGGCAATAACCCTTGGTACACCTAGACTCTTACAATGCATGACCGCAAGCACACTCGATTCTAGATTTTCCCCTGTTGCTACGACAACCGTATCACAGGTATCAATACCTGCAGTTCTGAGGAGTTCCTCATCTGTAATATCACCAACTACACCACGCGCCAAAACAGGCTCAAATTGATTGATACGCTCGGCGTGGTCATCAATGGCAATGATATTCATATCTTGCTTGACTAGGGCCGTCAGGACACTACTCCCGAAAATCCCCAAACCTAAAATTCCAATTGTACGATCTGACATCGTTCTTCCTTTCTTATCCAATACTAATATCTGCTTTCATATACTGAATCAAATCTTTCTTATCAGGCTGGTAATCCGCTAGACTAACCAACAAGGTCAAGGGACCGATACGGCCGATAAACATGAGCACCATGACAATGCTGAGAGCCAGCTTGCCCAATTCTGGTGTCAGATTTGCCGTTACCCCAACTGTCGCAAGAGCTGAAATGGTCTCAAACATGAGGTAGATAAATCGCGGTGTTCCTTCTGCCGTAATTCCTAGCAACATCAAGCCCAACAAGAAGGTCATCAAAAAGATAATGAAGACACTAAAGGATTTTTGGACTGTGCGAGCCTCAATGGTTCTCTGCGCAACATTGGCATGAGGTAAGCCCAACAACTCACTACGCGCAAAGACCAATAATACAAAGAAAGTCGTAATCTTGAGCCCCCCAGCCGTCCCTCCAGGCGCCCCACCCAGAAACATCTGTAAGATATAGATAAATAAAGTAACAGGACGAGCTTGAGTGTAGTCAATAGAAGCAAAACCAGCTGTTCTCATGCTGACAGTTTGGAAAAAGCTTACTAGCACTTTCTCTGGAACACTGAGATTGCCAATCGTTCCTGGATTGTGCCACTCCGTAAAGAGTGTAGATACTGTCCCAAACAGCAAGATCCCTGCAGTTAAGAAGAGGACCAGCTTGGTGTGGAACCGCAGACGGCGTTTTTTCTTCTTGTCAAACTGGGTTGCCAAGTCAAACCAGACCATAAAGCCCAGACCACCTGTGATAATCAAACCAGCAATTACCAAATTGATCAAGGGATCCGTCTGAAAAGCTACTAAACTGCTACTACCGAAATTATCAAAACCAGCATTACAAAAGGCTGAAATGGCTAAAAAGATAGAGGTAAAAATGCCTCGTCCCCAGCCGAACTCAGGAATAAAACGGAAACTTAGCAGGAAGGCGCCCAAGCCCTCCACCAGAAAAGTCGTCAAAAAGATGGAGCACATAAAGGCCCTCAGCGACCGAGTCTCCCCGTAACTAAAGCTCTCCTGAATGGTTTCACGACTGCGAAGACTGAGCTTTTGCTTCCCCTGAATATAAAGACCCCGATAAAGGTCATGAGCCCCAGACCGCCAATCTGTATCAAGAGCATACAAATCAACTGCCCCCAGACATTATAGGTAGTAGCCACCGGTTGCGTAAAAAGGCCAGTCACACAGACCATGGACACCGTCGTAAAAAGATGGTCAAAATAAGTAGCCTGAGAACCACTTGCCTGGACAAAAGGCAGACTCAAAAGGATAGAGCCTATAAAAATAACTCCAGCGAAACTTAAAAAAATCCGACGAGCTGGCGAAAGTCCACCCAAGGCCCTTTCAATTTTTTTCACAAATAATTTGAATAACATACATCCATTGTACCATAAAAAGAAGCAGAGGAGCTAGAACTGAGAGACTATCTCAAGGCAGAGTTCCAAGGCCTTCTCGAAAGCTTCTGAACCCCAGTCACGACTATCGTACTGGTCCAAGTCTGCTAAGGAATCAGCTGTGAACAACAACTCTCCCCAGAGAACCCCACGCAGTTGGGCTACTGCCGCAAGCGCAGAACATTCCATCTCTACAACAGAACAGCCTTCTTCCTTGCGATAAGCCACCTTTTCAGCCGTTTCTCGGTAAAAACCGTCTGTGGTCCAGGTCATGACTTCTTCATAAGAAATGCCTCTGGCTTCCAAGACCTGCTCGATAGCAGAAACAGCTTCTACATGAACATCCATATAACGAGAAGGGGCCGCATAATGGTAACTAGCTCCTTCATCACGCAGGGCACGAACCGGAACCAGAAAGGCATTTTCTTCTATATTCGTTAATACTCCACAAGTTCCTGTGGAAATGATTTTCTCCACACCATAGCCAATCAACCAATCCATGAACTGGGCAGCTGGGGCAGAACCAACGGGAGCTTGAGCTAGACACACTTTTTCACCCTTGTAGTCCATGACATAAACTGGATAGGTCTTGGTGGCAGAAATGAACTCGCCGACGCACTCTGCTCCTACTTCCTGAGCATAGCGGTCAATCTCCTCCTCCAAAAATGCATAGATGCACTTCTTTGGTAATTGTAAATCCAAGCCTTCATGATTCGGCATAATGACTGCCTGGGGATTATCATCAAACTCTAAAATAGGAATGGCATGCTTTTGAATCATAGAGTACCTCCTCTAATTTTGTACTATTATAACAAAAGCTGACGGAGTGTCAAGGAGTTGTCTTTAGCAATTCCGAAAGCTCCTCTTCCATACATTTAAGAAATCGTTGCACTGCTGGAGAAGTTGGTCTCTGTCTTGGCAAAGCAAGCCCGAGTGAGACAAACCGTGGTGGGTTTAGGGGCAACTGGACTACCTCTTCTTTCCAATCCTGTGCTATCATAGCCTGATTAAAACTCACTCCTAATCCTACTTTTACTAACTGATAGGTAGTAAATCCATCTTTTGTTGTAAAACGTGTTTTTAAATGTAAACCTTCTTGCTCAATTAGTCTGTCCTGATCTGTGTCTTGAGATGGTAAGGTATGAATAAAATCCTCTGCCTCTAAATCCTTTATCTCGTATTGAGCTTGTCTAACCTTAGGATGATTTTTAGGAAGCCAAACAAGAAGTGGATCCCGATAGAGTTCTTCCCAACTATAATCCGTCTTATCTTGAGGTTCTGCACATAAACAGATATCGACAGATTTTTCTGCCAACCATTTAGCTATTTCCTTATTCCCACCCTCCAACAACTTAATCTGTATATTGGGATAGCTTTCTGAAAAGACTTTTAAAAGACGAGGCATCCACATAGAGGATACACTAAAGTAGCAGGCAATCGTGATAGAACCACGGACGACTCCTTTTATATCATCGCTCATCTCTTGCGCAGCCTGACTAGATTCAACGATTTCCCTGAAATAAGGCAACATCAATTTCCCATTTTCAGTTAAACGAACTCCTTTTTTACTGCGGATAAACAAAGAAAATTCTAATTCCTCTTCCAAGCTAGAAATCATTCTAGTGATCCCTGACTGAGTATAGTTGAGTTGTTCTGCTGCAGCTGAAAAAGAACCTGTTTCACTGGCAATTAGAACAGCCTGGCATTTACTTGCGTCCATTTTTCACTCCTTTTCTTTTATCTATTCCATTTTATCATAGTTGATATAATTTTTTGACGTTTATGTAATGAATTGATTTCTTGTACAATAAATACATCAATCAAGAAAGAGGTAACTTATGACAAACGAAATCCTAAATTTTGCAAATGATTATCTTCAAGGAGCACACCCTGCGATTCTTCAACGAATCATGGAAACCAACGAAATGGAAATGAGCGGATATGGGAGCGATTCGATTAGTGCCAGTGCTGTTGAAAACATTCGCAAAGCCTGCGCTTGTCCACAGGCAGCGGTTCATCTTCTTGTCGGTGGAACCCAAACCAATCAAGTCATGATTGACAGTCTCCTCCAATCTTACCAAGGAGTGATTGCTGCAAAAACTGGCCATATCAGCGTTCATGAGGCTGGTGCTATCGAATTTGGAGGTCATAAGATACTCGAACTGGAGGAAGCAGATGGAAAATTGACCGACCAGCAAGTCAAAGAAACTATTGAAGACTATTGGGCTGATAAAAACCATGAGCATATGGTCATGCCAGGAATGGTCTATCTCTCTCAACCAACTGAGCTTGGAACCCTTTATTCAAAAGCAGAATTAGAAGCTATTTCTCAAGTTTGTAAGGAAAAGAATGTTAAACTCTTCGTAGATGGTGCTCGTCTTGCTTACGCTCTTGCCTGCTCTGAAAATGATGTTAATCTTGCTGATTTGGCTAGCTTATGCGACGCTTTCTATATAGGAGGTACCAAATGTGGCGCTCTTCTCGGGGAAGCAGTCCTTATCCCAAATCCTCAACTTCTTCCTCACATGACCACCATTATCAACAACATGGTGCCCTTCTAGCTAAAGGAAGACTTCTCGGTATCCAATTTGACGAATTGTTTAAAGACAATCTCTATCAAACGATTGGCAAAGATGCGATTTCCTACGCCAACCAGATTCGTCTAGCTTGTCAAAATACTGGTCTCCCCCTTTATTTTGAAAATCCAACAAATCAGGTATTTTGTATTGTGAATGATGAACAGATGAAAAAACTGGGGCAAAAGGTGAGCTTCTCTTACTGGGAAAAATACGATGATAAGCATACCATCATACGTTTTGCTACTTCTTGGTCTAGTCAAAAAGAAGATGTAGAGGCTCTATGCAAGGTGATTGAGGAGTTATAATACTCTTCGAAAATCAAATTCAAACCACGTCAGCTTCACCTTGCCGTACTCAAGTACAGCCTGCGGCTAGCTTCCTACTTTGCTCTTTGATTTTCATTGAGTATAAATAAAAACAAAATCTACTTCCCCAGAATAAGATACACAGAAATTACTAATTAAAAAAGATAGCAATCTAATTGAATGCTATCCTTTTTTGTTTATCCTTATCTGCCAGCTTGTGGTACTTCGCCTTGAGGACCTCCACCGCCTTCAGGCATAGAATTGACAATATCCGTTTGTTTTTCGCCGTTGATGTAGATATCCCCACCTGTGTAGGTTGCTGTTCCATCAAAGTCAAAACCTGATTGTCCTATCAATTTAATGGTTCCACCTGTAACCGTCACGTTCCCGTTTGAGTCGATTGGGTCTGTGTCCCCTTGACCGACTTCTACAGTTAGATTGCCTCTGTCATGGTAAAGTAAATATCGCTTTGCTGGGCATTTTTATTAGCTGCATTGACTCCATCATCTGTCGCGTAGACATTGGTATCACCACCATTGATCGTAATGGATTTCCCTTCAATTCCTTCAGTCGCATTCTTGACTGTGTAAGTACCGCTATCAATCACTAGGTTGCCAGAAGCGTGAATGCCGTCATCGCCTGCTGTGACTGTTATGGTATTGTTCGCCAAATACATATTTCCGACAGTCAGATCGTCATCATTGTCAACTTTGACACCATCTTCCTTGGTATCGATAGTCATAGTTGTACCAGTGATATTCAGTTCATCATTGACATTAAAGGCATCTCCTACCGATGTGATATTAAAGGTTCCACCCGTGATGTGAAGCGTATCATTTGCCTTGATAGCATTGCTTTTCTTCCCATCTACATTGAGAGTTCCTGAACCATTGATGGTCAAATCAACCTTAGAAAAGAGAGCGGCATTTGCCTTTTCATCACTGTTAGAGCTTGAGTCAGAGAGACTGTTGGTGGTTCCCTCTGCCAGAGTCAAGTAGACATGGCCGGCGCTTGTAGCTGAAATAGCCGCATCTGTATTGGTCATGGTCGCACCTTTTAGGACAAGTTTCACATCATCAGACTTATCAGCTGCAATTTTAATTTGCACTCCGTCAGACTGACCTGAAATCACATAGGTTCCAGATTTTGTGATGGTCACTGTTGAGCCAGAGACTGTCACGCCATCTCCAGAGACGTTTGCAGATGAGCCAGATAGCTCGATCTTAGAAGCTGTGCTTTCATCATAAGAAGTGTCGTAGTCCTTTTCTGTAAAATAAGAAGATTGACTGTTTTTAGCTGACGTTGTGATGGCAGTGGTATCTGCCGCTGCAGTTGTACTTGACTTGGTCGTTGACTGCCCACAAGCTGTCATCAAGGTCAAAGCTGTTAAACTGGTTAAGATTAGAGTCCATTTTTTTGATTTCATACTTTTTTCCTCGCCTTCATTTAGCTTGAGCTTAGTTTACAGGGGAAGTCTGAAAAAAATCTAAACTTTTTCTGAAAGTTTTCTTAAGTTCAGTTTCAGTTAAGTTATCTTTAACAAAAGTTTTAGGAAAGTTCCCTAGACTAATTACAAGCAAGTTCAACTTGCCCAGACACACATATCTGCTAATAAGACAGTGTGCTGATACTCTTCGAAAATCAAATTCAAACTACGTCAGCGTCGCCTTGCCGTACTTAAGTACAGCCTGCGGCTAGCTTCCTAGTTTGCTCTTTGATTTTCATTGAGTATGAAACAGTTTGATAAAGGAGACAGGATTTATGAAACCAATTGAAACAAGCTTTAAACGAATTGAAACCAAATATGTCGTTGCCAAGACTGACTTGGCTAATTTAATAGAAGACTTAAAAACATACCTCGTTGAGGATGATTATCCAACATCAACCATTTCCAACATCTACTTTGATACAGAGCAATTTGATATAATTCAGGATGATAGCCAAGGTACTAAGCGTAAAGAAAAGATTCGGATGCGAACCTACCTCAGTCAAGTCCAGCCCGATAGTCAGGTATTTTTAGAAATCAAATCCAAGGATAGGACTGGTGTCGGACGGAAATACCGTCTCTTGTCAACTCCCCAATCCATCACCCAGTTTATGACCAAAGGGCAGCTGGATAGCAGCATCAAGGACAAAACGATGATTGAAAAAATTCAGCAACTCCAAGAGGAATATCAGCAAGCTATCATCCCTCGTATGTATATTTACTACGACCGCTTTTCTCTCAAGGAAAAGAAAGAAATTAGCGGATTTCCCTACAATAAAATTCGTGTCACCATTGACCAAAATCTAACCTATCGTGATGATAATGTCAGTTTATTTTCAGGAAAAGACGGCTTCCCTCTACTAAACGAGGACATTGTCATCATGGAAATTAAAGCTCCAGGTAGAAAATCCCAATGGTTACAAGGTATTCTCGACCAATATGGACTGGTAGAGCAGAAATTTTCAAAATATAGCTGCGCCTACCACAAGTCTCAAGGGCTGGACTATAACCCACGACCAAGCACAGAAAGTGTAGGTACTACTTATGTCTAATCTATTTAATTCTATTTTCAACAGTACAACTGCCAATCCTATCCAGCTCTTCTGGCTCTCTTGGTCAGCCTGATTTTAGGTTTGGCGCTGACCTGGGCTTACAAACACCGTACTCTTTATACACGGGAATTTACTGTTAGTTTAACCCTACTCCCCTGCTTGATGACCTTGGTCATCTTTCTGGTAAATGGCAGCCTAGGAACCTCTATCGCCGTTGCGGGAACCTTTAGCCTCATTCGTTTCCGTTCAGCTACCAGTGGCTCACGGGAACTAATTGCTATCTTCCTTGCCATGATTATCGGGCTAGCAGCAGGAACAGGATATCTAGCCTTAGCTATTCTCTTCACCGTCTTTATCTTAGCGATATGGCTTCTTTTGGAAAAACAACAAGGCAAGAGCAACCACCAACGTCGCAGACTATTGACCATCACAATTGCGAACCAAGAAAAACAACTTCAGACTATCCAATCTGGACTGGCACAATTCTGTACTGAGTTAGACCTCATCTCGATTGATACCAGCAATAATGGAGAACAAGTCACCACTGTCTATGAAGTGGATTTCAAGGCTCAAACCGATGACTTCCAAGTCATCAATTACCTCACTAAAGAACAGGATACTTACCAGGTTTCCCTGACCAAAAATGCCAAGAAGAGAAAGAATTTGTAGAACTTCTAGCGTAAAACCTAGCAAAAAGCCAAGTAAACACTCATACTCAATGAAAATCAAAGAGCAAACTAGGAAACTAGCCGCAGGCTGTACTTGAGTACGGCAAGGCGACGTTGACGTGGTTTGAAGAGATTGTCGAAGAGTATCAATTGTAAAATATGATAAAAGGCATTATATCAACGTTTTTTAAACATTTGATATAATGCCTTTTTCTTATCTTAAAAACTTTTTTACCAATCTCTTTATTTCACAGGTATCTCCTTAATCACACGCGCAGGATTTCCAGCTAGGACAACATTATCACCGAAAGATTTGGTGATCACAGCCCCAGCTCCTGCAACAACGTTATTACCTAGCGTCACTCCAGGAAGGACAATGACGCCACCTCCAGCCCAGAAATTGTCTCCAATGGTGATGGGCTTGCCGTATTCCACACCTGAATTACGTTCCTTTGGATCCAGTGGATGAAGAGGTGTTAGAAACTGGCAGTTGGGGCCAATCATAGCATTGTCCCCGATGCGAATCGGACAAACATCCAGCATGGTCAAGTTCCAATTGGAATAAAAATTTTCCCCTAGATGGATATTGACTCCATAATCGACTACCAGTCGTGGATTGACATAGAGATTTTGCCCAGTTGAACCAAACCAACTTTTGATAATCTCCGTCCTTTTCAAGAGATCTTCTTCCTTGTTAAAGGCAGCCTGTTTTTGGCGAGAAACCTGAGCCAAGACTCTCAGTTCTGGGTCCGATGGACGGTAAAACTCTCCTGCAATCATTTCTGGTATTCACTGGTCATCTTTATACCTCACACTTACTTTAAGCCCATCATATCAAAAAGACTTTGAAAGTTCAATAATAAGCTGGCCTAGGACTTCTTTCCAGTCTCTCAAAACAACTTGCTTGACAAAAGCTTGACTTCATGGTTTAATATACCCCATAAGGGTATATTTGGAGGTGCCTATGTTTCACTTATTTACAAAAATTGACAGTATTTCTACCAGCGAGTTAGAAGCTAAACTCAAGGAACCAATTCAGCTACTGGATGTTCGGACGCCGATGGAATTTCGTAGAGGTCATATCAAAAATGCCAAAAATGTTCCTCTGACCGAAATTGGTTCCTACACACCAACAACAAAAGAAACACTTTATGTCATTTGTCATTCTGGTGTGCGTAGTAAGATGGCTGCTAAAAAGCTAAAGAAAAAGGCTATGATGTCATCAATGTCCGAGGCGGTATGAGTGCTTGGACAGGTAAAGTCATCTAGAAGGAGAAAGTCAATGAAAGTTATCATTGTCGGAGGAGTTGCAGGCGGAATGTCAGCAGCAACCCGTCTCAGACGTCTCATGGAAGACGCTGAAATCACTATTTTTGAGAAAGGTCCCTTTGTTTCCTTTGCAAACTGCGGACTTCCTTACTATGTTTCAGGAGAAATTGCAAACCGTGATAGTTTATTGGTCCAAACTCCTGAAAGTCTCAAGGCACGCTTTAATCTGGACGTGCGACCATTTCACGAGGTCATCAGTATTTCCCCAGCAGAACACACTGTGACGGTACGACACTATGGACAAGAATTTACAGAAAACTACGATAAGTTGATTCTCTCCCCAGGAGCTAAACCATTTGTTCCTGCCATTGAGGATTTGGCAGAAACTAAGAATACCTACACGCTCCGCAACGTTCCCGATCTCGATGAAATTATGGCAGCCTTGGACAATCATCCAAAAGAAGCTGTCGTCATCGGTGCAGGCTTTATCGGGCTTGAAATGGCTGAAAATCTGGCAAAACGTGGATTGCAAGTTACTATCGTTGAAAAAGCACCCCATGTCTTGCCGCCATTAGATCAGGAAATGGCAGCCTTTGTCCAAGCAGAATTGGTCAAAAATGGCGTTCGCGTCATCACTTCTCAGTCTGCGGTTCGATTTGAAGACCAAGGAAAAGTCATCGTTCTAGAAAATGGTCAAAAGATTGCTTCTGACCTCACCATTCTTTCTGTCGGTGTTAAACCTGAAAACGGACTGGCTAAATCTGCGGGGATTGAACTGGGACTTCGTGGTGGAATCCTGGTCGATGAACATTATAAAACCAGTCAAAAAGATATTTTTGCAGTTGGGGATGCCATCGTCGTCAAGCAAGAGACTACGGGCCAAGACGCTCTCATCTCTCTCGCTTCTCCTGCCAATCGTCAGGGACGCCAAGTGGCAGACGTCATCGCAGGACTAGAACGTACAAATAAGGGAAGTATCGGCACTGCAATCGTTCGTGCCTTTGATATGACAGCTGCTTCGACTGGTCTCAGCGAGCGTATCCTTAGCATGAATCAACTTCCTTACAAGGCCCTTCATGTCAGTGGGAAAGACCACGCTGGTTATTATCCAGGCGCTACTGATATGACCTTGAAGCTTCTCTTTGACCCAACCACTGGAAAAATCTACGGTGCCCAAGGAGTCGGGAAGAAAGGCGTTGACAAGCGAATCGATATTCTGGCAACTGCTATCAAGGGAAATCTCACCGTCTTTGACTTACCAGAATTGGAGTTCACCTATGCGCCACCATTTGGCTCGGCCAAGGATCCCGTCAATATGCTGGGCTACGCAGCCTTGAACCTTATCGAAGGTCTCAGCGACAATATTCAATGGTACCAGCTAGAAGACGAACTAGCTAAGGGAAAGAAATTCCTAGATGTACGGACAAGTTGCGAATTCCAAAGTGGTCGACTCAAAGTCGATACCATCCACATCCCCCTAAACGAACTACGGGAGCGCTTGGACGAACTGGACAAGAATCAAGCCTATATCGTTAGCTGCCACAGTGGTTTGCGCAGCTATATCGCAGAGCGTATCCTCAAACAAGCAGGATTTACCGTCCAAAACCTTGACGGCGCTTATTCACTATACAAAATGGCTAAGCCAGAAGGAGTAGAATATGGAAACTAATATCAGCATGGCTGACTTTTATGAAAAATATCAAAATGAAAATCTAGAACTTATCGATGTCCGTGAAGTACATGAATTCCAAGCAGGACATGCACCAGATGCCAAAAATCTTCCGTTAAGTACCTTGGAACAAGGATACAAAGAACTCAAACCTGACCATGAATACCATGTCATCTGTCAAGGTGGAGTGCGTTCTGCCTCTGCCTGCCAATTTCTCAGCGCCCAAGGCCTCACCGTTATCAATGTAGAAGGTGGCATGAATGCTTGGCCTGGGCAAGTAGAATAATCAAGAGAAGCTGGGCAAAAACTCAATTTCAGGAGAAAGTGAAGTAATACTCAATGAAAATCAAAGTGCAAACTAGGAAGCTAGCCGCAGACTGCTCAAAACAGTGCTTTGAGGTTGCAGATAGAACTGACGTAGTCAGTCACATATATACGGCAAGGTGAAGTTGACGTGGTTTGAAGAGATTTTCGAAGAGTATAAATCTCCCCACAATAAAACGCATACTATCAAGGTTTCAACACCTGATAGTATGCATTTTTTTAATTTTAAAGACTTTTTCCAGCCTCTCTTGATTCACATTAAACTATTCTAATAGCAAAGATCTTTGTAACTCTCATCTCTTTATTTCCGTTTAATCAAGTATCGGATAGCCTTTTCTAGGCGTTCCTTTTGAGCTTCAGGATCATCTAGCGGCTGATTGATACATTCAGTAAGGTTTTCGGTAATTATCATCTCAATCACGCGCTCCACACTAGATTTCACGGCTGTCAGTTGCGTTACAATATCAGCACAGTCACGATCCTCTTCAATCATCTTCTGAATCCCACGCAACTGGCCCTCTGAACGTTTCAGACGAGTGATATACTTTGAATTTGTCATCTCTTTTTCCTTGCTCGATTTTTCTTCATTATATCTCTAATCAGCTCCTTTGTCAAAATTCTCGCCCATCCGTCTCACGCAGTTCTGTTACCAAAGACTTTTCAAAAGGTAAACTAGCCATGCTGATAACTTGATAGAAATTCCTAGTTTTATCTATCTAAGCGAACACGAGTCACTATTCCATCTGGGTCTGTGATTTCCAACTGGCTCGATGTCAGCCACTTGATTGGTGCATCAACTTCTTGTACTCGCTGCGCGATCGTTAACAGTTCTTCTTTATGTGCGACTTCAATAACATAATAGGCCAAACCTGGCAAGCCTTGCTTACGCGGAGCTAGACCTTTTCCTCCCCATTCGTTGACTGCCAAATGATGATGGTAGTCTCCAGCCGCAATCCAACTAGCGCTAGGCACACTGAATTTATCCTCTAACCCTAACACTTTTTGATAAAATTGGCTGGACTTTCGACTATCCTTGACGGAAAGATGAATATGCCCCATTCTCGAACCTTCTGCCAGGATAAAGGGCTCTACTCTTTCCCCCAGCTCATAAATGTCCTGCGCCGCAAGAGCCTCCGTCACTCCGATAATGCGTCCATCTTCTCGAATATCCCATGTGGAAACCGGCTTATCTCGATAGAGTTCGATGCCATTTCCCTCCAAATCTTCCAAGTAAATAGCTTCACTGTAACCATGGTCTGCACCGCCGACAAGAGGAATCTGTAAATCTGTCAGGTGTTTCAAGACATCAGCCAATGCCTTTCGTGTCGGCAAGAGAATAGCCAGATGGTAAAGGCCATAATGTTCCCTTACTTCACCGCTCTCTCGTGCTTGAATCAAGTGTACCAAGGCTGTTCCACCAAGGCCTAGAATGGCCTCTGTCTCAGTTTGAGATAGGATTTCTAAGCCAATAATTTGCTGATAAAAGACTGTTTGACTTGCCAAGTCCTTTACATTTAAAACTGCCTCTGCTAAATAAATGTGGCTCTTGTATTCATATGTCATAAATATTTCCTTTTCTTGTTGTAATAATTATAATTACAACTATTATATAACTTCTATAAAGAAAGTCAAGTCAGACAACTCGAAGCCTATATTCTAACAAAGAGGTCAATGTTCGTCATCAACCTCTTTCTTATCGTTCATTCTTTTTCCTAAGTAATACTCTTCGAAAATCTCTTCAAACCACGTCAGCGTCGCCTTTCCGTAGGTATATGTTACTGACTTCGTCAGTTCTATTTGTAACCTCAAAACAGTGTTTTGAGCTGACTTCGTCAGTTCTATCTGCAACCTCAAAACAGTGTTTTGAGCAGCCTGCGGCTAGTTTCCTAGTTTGCTCTTTGATTTTCATTGAGTATAAGATGAATACTTTACCTATGACTTGCTATCTTCAGCCTAGTTAACCCATTCACCATTACCATTTACACGATAACCATCTGGTGTCGTTGTGCTGACTGCCAAAGCTCCTGAACCATATGCATAGTACCAGTACTTGCCTACTTTAAACCAACCTGTCTTCATGACACCTGATTGATCAAGATAATACCAAGTACCATTTTCCTTGTACCATCCTGTCTTCATAGCTCCTGAACCATCAAAGTAGAACCATCTGCTACCATCTGTTCCCCAACCTGTAAACATCGCGCCAGAACTATCAAGGAAATACCATGCTCCATCAACTTCTACAAATCCAGTCTGCATGACACCTAAATCATTCAGATAGTACCATTTACCACCTGTTTTTACCCAGCCTGTCTTCACATCACCAGACTCATAAAAATACCATTTTCCATTAGACTTCACCCAGCCAGACTGACTAGATGTAGATGTTCTAAAATCTTTCAACGATTTTTCTACAACTGTAGCTTTACTTTTAACTGTTGAAAGGTTTGATGCAGTCACTTCTGTATATTGAATAGCAGAACCATATCCACCAGCCAATTCCTCTGAAGAAGCATCATCACCTAAAGCTATAGAAATCGTTGCCACTTTCTGAGAACTAGCTGCATTTCTAAAAGCTGCAAGCCCCACATAGGTAAATTTAGAATTGATCAGAACCTCATAATAACCTGTAAATTCTTTAGATGTTCCACCCTTCTTTTTCGCTACATAATTCGCCTTCTCAGCATGCCAGTTTTCAATTGCTTTTAGAAAACCTTCATAGTTCACATCTAAAGCTTCTCCTCTTATATTATTACTAGATGGAAAAGCAGTCCAGATTTCTTTCGTAGAAAGACGCTCAGGTTTCAGAGTTACTGACACCTCAGTAGCGCGTACAAAAGCAGTTTTCTCAAGATCAGTAGACCATTTGATAGGGACATACTTATCTACCAAACCTTCATCAGCTGCTTCCTTACGAATCTTATTAATCGCATCCAAAATAGCTTGTTTATCTGGGGTTAAAAATTCTCCCTTAATTCCAACTAAAACGTTGCCACTAGAAGGATTTAACACTTCTGAACTCAAAACATTTTCATTTCTACCATCAGCAGATTGTGTTGCCACCAATCTGTCATTAGCAAAAACATCAGTTGTCAAAACTGCTCCAGCCAAGGTCAAAGCCAAGGCGCTAGCAAATACAATTTTCTTCATCTTTTCTCCTTTTATCCTCTAGATAGGACAGGTATTTTCACTATTAGATTATATCATATTCCCTACTATTTGCCCATTTCTACTAATGTCATGAGGTAAATAAAACTCACCCCGAAAAAGTAGAATCT
>BNJU01003412.1_pt1 | contig 54512 bp, 58 predicted proteins | sample 8539281 | NCBI WGS metagenome assembly BNJU01 (sample SAMD00202456, study PRJDB9452) | human saliva metagenome | isolation source: human saliva | place: Japan
CGTTATTCACACCCAGGTCACGGTCAAGTCCTGTGGAGTGGTGTAATCGTTTTGTGTCCTTCGGGGTGGGTTATGCGCTGAGTTGGAGTGGGGGTTCCTCCTGTTGGGTGGGTTGTGGTGTGAGTCGTGATTTGGTGAGGATGTCGAGGCTGAGGTAGCGTCGGCCTTCGGCCCATTCGTCGTTTTGTTCGGCGAGGACGGCTCCGACCAGGCGGATGATGGCTTGGCGGTTGGGGAAGATTCCCACGGTGTCGGTGCGTCGGCGGATTTCGCGGTTGAGGCGTTCATTGGGGTTGTTGGACCAGATCTGGGTCCATACCCCGGTGGGGAAGGACGCGAAGGCGAGGACGTCTGCCCTGGCTTGATCGAGGTGATCACAGGTGGCGGGGAGCTTGTCGTGTGCACGTAGTCCAAGAGCCGGTCGTATTGAGCGTTGACCGATGCGGCGTCGGGTTGGTCGTACACCGAGTGCAGCATCGCTTTGACGGCAGGCCATAGCGCTTTAGGGGTGACCGACATGAGATTCGCGGCGTAGTGGGTGCGGCACCGTTGCCAGGTGGCTCCGGGTAGGTTCGCTGCGATGGCCTCAACCAGGCCCAGATGGGCGTCGCTGGTGACCAGGCGCACGCCGGTGAGGCCTCGGGCGACCAGGTCGGCGAAGAACTCGTTCCAGGCCGGACCGGTCTCGCTGGTGGATACGCGCACCCCCAGCACTTCGCGGTGTCCGTCATTGTTGACTCCGGTGGCAACCAGGACCGCGCACGAGACGACGCGTCCTCCTTCGCGCACCTTCATGGTCAGTGCGTCAGCGGCGACGAACGTGAAAGGCCCAGCGTCATCGAGGGGGCGATGGCGGAACTCGTCCACGTGTTCGTCCAGGTCCGATGCCATACGTGAGACCTGGGACTTGGACAGTCCTGTGATCCCCAGGGTTTTGACGAGCTTGTCCATGCGGCGCGTGGATACTCCTGCTAGGTAGCAGTGGGCGACCACTGTGATCAAGGCGCTTTCGGAGCGTTTACGGCGCTGGAGCAGCCACTCTGGAAAGTAGGTGCCTGAGCGCAGCTTGGGGATCGCCACGTCAATGGTGCCGACCCTGGTGTCCAGGGGCCGGTAGCGATACCCATTGCGCCTGGTCTGACGCTGCGGGTCTTGTTGACCCCACTGGGCCCCGCACACGGTGTCAGCGTCCGCTGATAACAACGCGTTAATCACGTGCTGGAGCAGGGAACGCATCAAATCCGGGGACGCCTGGGACAACGCCTCGCCAAGCAGGCCAGCAGGGTCGATAATATGAGGAGCGGTCATCGTTGTGCCTCCAAATCGTTTCGAGTCAGAAGTAGGAAACTTTCTCGAAGGATCACACGGTGACCGCACCCATATCAAACGGGCCGACCACCACACGGTTACACCACTATGCGGGACACTACTCAGGTCACATCGCCGATGTCGTGAAGAGGCCTGTTGTGCTGGGGAACGGGGGGAGGGGTGCCGCGCGGACGCGGCGGTATGCAAAAAGTCCGCAGCCCCTGCGGGTCTGCGGACTTGCTTGGAACTCCGGCGGTGCCGGAATTCGCTCAGTGGCGGTCGGCCTTCACCAGGTGCTTGGCGTCGGCGAGCTCGTTGAGCTGATCGATGTGGGCCTGGGCAACCATGACGTCGATGGTCGAGAACATGAGGAAACTCCTTGTGGGAACGTATTGTGTATTGATTCCCTGCTTGACGAGGCCGAGGATCACCCGGTCTGTAACGAGGAGTGTGCCAACGCGGGTAGCGTCGGCGCGACCCTGCGATTCAAACAAGAAAAGCGCCGGACCAGCTTGGCAGCTATGTCAGGCGCTTGATGGTTATAGTTTATCCCTCCCAAAACCTTGAATCAACCGTTCGGCCAGTAATTTAGATCGCACCAAAAACCAAGCTATTGCGGAGCAAAATGGCTACGTGCATACCACCTGCACAAACGTGCGCAGGCCATCACAATTCATCTATCGTGTTGGACGTGTTTGTCAACAGATCGCAAAGTTTCAGAAATTTTGATGTCGTTTCGTGCGAGTTCGCGATTCGTAGGTGTGAGAGTGCGGTCCGGGCTATGCGTCGAAGCGTTGGGTTCGGCACACTGAAGCTCACCACCAATTTCGCATGCAATTCGGTCGTCAGACCAATTGGCGATGTCGAGAAAAACCGCGGAATTTCAACGATGTGGATTCAAAAGTTTGAAAGAGGGGTGGGGAATTGCATGCGAAGTTTGGGGAGGGTGCTCCCGGAGGTTTCTGGGTGCCAGGGGTTTCGGGTCGCAATCGAGCTACAAGCCGACGGCCCCCAGGCGGCGTGCTGCCAGGGATTTCGGGTTCTAGAACTTTGCGCGGTGTGAGACACAGGCGTAGAATGATAACGATTCTCATTCATATTCACGTGCGAAGCACCTAGAGGACCCCCTCATGAACCCCACGAAGTACCGGAACCCGGGCCGCGCAGCTGCCCGGGCTTTCGCAGCCATGGCCCTCGCGGCCACCTCCTTCCTCGTGCCCGGAGCGGCACACGCCGCCGACGAGGCAACCGCCGACACCGCAGATGCCGTAGCAACAGAGGAGGCCGCCACCACCGAGGCCGACACCGCGAACGCAGCTACGGCCTCGTCCGAGGCCGATGCGAGCACCTGCGCCGTCATGCGCACCGCCCCCGCCGGCACCACGGCCACCCTGGACCGAGGCCACGCCGACATCTTCGACCTCACCTCCGACGCGTCCGGCGCGCTTACCCTGCGCATCAAGGAGGACGCCACGGGCTCCGGCGTCATGCGCGAGCCCGAGCAGACCCTCCTCGCCGTCAACAAGTCGACTCTCACCCAGATCCCCGGCTCCGTCAGCCAGGCGACCGGAGCTCCCGCCGCCGCCTACCTGCTCGGTCAGTCCGGCGACAACCAGGCCACCGTGCTGTGGCCGGGCTGGGACACCCTGGGCGTCGCGACCGGCGGATACGAAGCCGCGCGCTTCCACATCTCCTACACGGGTCCCGCCGACGGCCGCATCTACGCCTTCACCTCCAGCTTCACCGAGGGCATGAAGGCGGTCACCAATGATGGCAGCTTCGACCTGGCGCCGGGCGGCGACGACATCGACCAGCCCTACGCCGCCCACAAGCACGTCAACTGGCTCTTCACGCGCGCAGGCCGCTACACGCTGACCGTCCAGGCCAGCGTGTGGACCCCCGGCAACACCGGCGCCGCCAACGCCAAGTCCGCGGCCCGCACCTACACGATTGACGTCGCCGACGAGGCCTCGTGCCTCGCCGAGTCCGGAGCGGCCCCCTCGACCGACCAGGCGCAGCCCGCCCCCGGCGTGGACCCCGGCTCCGTGAGCTCCACGAACAACCAGGCCGCGCAGGACCAGGGCGAGGGCGGCGCCACGGGAATGCCCAGCGCCCCGGCCCCCGCGCCCGGCGCGACCGGAACCACCGGAACGACCGGCACGACGACTGGCACGAACCCCGCGCCGTCCTCCGGCGCGCACACCACCTCCGGCACGACCGGCGGTGAGCGCTGCGTCGCCACCCGCATCACCCGCGAGGCCACCGAGGCCGAGGCCGCCACCCTGGCCTCGTCCCAAGCACCCGCGAACACCGCGCGCACCACGCTGACCGTCAGCGTCGGCGACGGCGCCTCCGGCAACGCCACCGACGGCCACTTCGACCTGGGCCCCGCCATCGAAAACGGAACCCTCGTCGCCCGCGTCAAGGACGACCGCACCCAGCCCGCCCAGTGGGTTGACCCCTCGTCCCTGACCTTCGCCCTCGGTGACGCCGCGCGCATCACCGCGCCCGCCGACCTCGGCTTCGTCGCCACCCCCGGCTCCAGCGTCTGGCTGATCCCCCTCCACCCAGATCGCGGGCGTGCCGTGGCTGGGCCTGAACTCCCAGCGCGAAGAGATCGTCACCGGCACCACCGGCCCCGTCCAGTTCACCCTCGACGCCGTCGAAGGCCCCGGACGCGTCGCCGTCTTCAACGCGGGCGCGCTCGGCTCCGGCGTCGGCGAGCACGTCTTCGACGGCCCCGGCACCGGCTACACGCTCGGCGCCAACACGCACGCCCACCAGAACTGGGTGTTCACGGCGCCCGGCACCTACACGCTGACCATCACCATGCGCGTCACCCCGAACGGCGCGGCGCTCGCGGGCAGCGGTTTCGGCTCGGGCGGCGACCTCACGGCCACGGGTGCGACCGGCCCCAATGGGCGACCCATGGTCTCCCAGGTCGTCGGCCGCACCGCGTCCGGCAAGGAGTGCGACCTCTCCCTGGCCACCACCGGCGCCGACACCATCCCGCTGACCGTCGTCTCCCTGACGTGGGCGCTCACGGGCGCGGCCTGCGTGTGGGTGGGCGCGATCGGACGCCGCCGCAACCTGCGCGCAACGCTGTGACCCCTCATTCACGAGGCCGACTCTCCTTCATCCCCCGCCTCCCCTTTCGTGGGTGGCGGGGGAGTAGTGGGTGTGTGCTCGCTGCCTCGACGTTAGCGCTCACGGCGACCCTGGCAGGGTGCGCGCCCGCGCCTGACCCAGCATCCGACGGTGAACTGCGCGTCGTCGCCACGACCGGCATCCTCGCCGACCTCGTGCGTAACGTCGCCGGAGACCGCGTCCACGTCACGCAGATGGTGCCGGGCGGGGCGGACCCGCACTCGTGGGAGCCCTCCCTGCGCACCGTGCGCGACGTGGCCTACGCGGACGTCGCCTTCTCCAACTACCTCATGCTCGAGGAGCACGCCCTCATCCGCGCCCTCGACTCCAACCTGCCCGGCGGCTCGCGCTCCGTCTCCGTCGCCGAGGAGGCCGCCAAGAACGGCGCGACCATCCTCCCCCCTCGTCGAAGACCGCGCGCTCGACACCCCGTGGCTCGGCATGCGCGTGTGGGGCGACGGCGCCGACATGGGGGCCACCCGCGCCTCGCAGATCGACCTGACGACCACCGGCGTCGACGGGCCCGGGCAGGCCGCCGCCTACCTCACCACGTCGTTCGGGCAGCCCGAGATCGCCTTCGCGACCTCGGACGGCTTCAACGCCGCCACCGGATACGACACCGACACCGCGCAACTGCCCGCCGACGCCCACCAGCACATGAGCTGGGCGTTCACCGCCCCCGGCGTCTACCGCATCCACTTCCGCGCCAACCTGCGCACCACCCCCGGCGCCACGCCGGTGGGCGTCGGGGAAGGCACTGCCGTCTTCGCCGTCGGCACCCCGCCCGAGGAGGTCGCCGCCAGTGAGGGCCGCCGCGTCCTGTCCGCCGGCCACGCCGACATCACCGTCAACCTCACCACCAAGCGCGTCGAACTCGCCTCCGACGCCGGCGCGCTGGGCGGGGACGAGGCCTCGGCCCCCTGCGTGGGCGCAGGAACCACGGGCGCGGCCGTCGCCTCGACCATGGAATGCACCGACCTCGACCAGGTCGTCATCGAAGTGCCAACCCGCGCGCTCACGACGATCCCCGGGGAGGCCTCGTTCCGCTTCATCGGCGAGGCCGGCGCGAACGTGTACATGCTGCCGCAGGCCGTCCTCGGCAAGCACGTCCACGGCGACATCGATCCTCACCTGTGGCACGACGTCCACAACGCCCAAGCGTACGTGCGCGTTATCCGCGACTCACTGATCACCGTCGACCCCGACGGTGAGGCCACCCTACCGGGCCAACGCGGCCGCCTACCTGACGCGCCTCGACGAACTCGACGCCACCGTCGCCTCGACCATCGCGTCCATCCCCGAAGAGCGGCGCAAACTCGTCACCACCAACGACGCGTACGCGTACCTGGCTAACGCCTATGGGCTCACCGTCGCCGGATTCGTCGCGCCCAACCCCAGCGTCGAACCCTCCATCGCCGACCGGATCAAACTCCAGGCAACCCTGTCCGACTCCTCGATCCCAGCGGTGTTCCTCGAACCCAACCTGGCGCGCACCCGCTCCACCCTGCGCACCGCCGCCACCGACGCGGGCGTGGACATCTGCCCCCTGTACGGCGACACCCTCGACGACCAAGCACCCACTTACATCGACATGATGGAACACAACGCCCGCTCACTGGCACGCTGCCTGGGCGGCAAGGAGATGCCATGAAATCCCTCTCTTCTCGTCTGACTGCCGGCCGCTGTTCCGCCCGCTTGCCGGGCCGCCGGCTCTGCGCCCCGGGGGCGGCGGCCCGCCCGCGAGATCGCCACACGCGAGCTTCGCTCGGAGTGGTCGATCTCGAAGCCCGGCCAGGCCCCGCCGCTGCCCCCGGGGCTAGCCGGCGGCCGTCATCCGTGCGTGTGAGTGGCGATTTCTCGCCCGCTTTCTCGTCGTCCCGTGGGCGGCGGCCCGCCCGCGAGATCGCCACACGCGAGCTTCGCTCGGAGTGGTCGATCTCGAAGCCCGGCCAGGCCTTGCCGCCGCCCCCGGGACAGAGCGGGCGAGCAATGCGTCTGGTTCGTTGGCCTCTTGTCGCACTGCTGTGCGCCCTTCGCCGTCATCGCGGGTGCCCCCTCTTCCTTTGCTGACCCGAGTCCCGACCCCGACCTCGCGCAGAGCGTTAGCGCTCACGAAGAATGGAGAGGCGAGGCCAGCGAGATCGCCGTCGGGCACGTCGACCTCGGCCCCCGACTGATCGACGGGCAGTGGCGGGCCGGCCTGCGCCACGACGCCGAGAGCGGCGCCGTGTGGCGCGACCCCAACCAGACCGTCCTGCGGGTGAGCGACGCGGCCATCATGACCGCGCCCGACTCCGCCGACTACCCCTTCCTGGCCGACGTCGCGGGCAAGCCCGTGTACGTCGTTCCCCAGACACAGAACCCGGGAGTCGTGTGGCTCGGCTGGAACACGCAGGACCCCGCCGTCACCGCCACCATCGACCGCGGCCTCACCATGCGCGTCGGCCCCGTGAGCGGCCCCGGCCGCGCGTGGCTGTTCCTGCAGTCCGGCACCTTCGGCAAGCCCCTCCTGCTCGCCGACTCCGGCGCGGCGCCCGGCGACGTGTGGATCGACTCGGGCACGCACGTGCACGCCAACTGGGCGTTCTCCGCGCCCGGCACCTACACGGCGACCGTGACCTTCCTGGGCACGACCACCGCCGGCGAGGCCGTCAGCGCCTCCACGACCCTGCACTTCGCCGTCGGTGACGCCGCCTCCGCGTCCGAGGCCCTGGCCATGGCCGCGCCCGCGGCTGCCCCCGCCGATGGCGCTTCTTCTTCCTCTTTATCTGGGGCTGCGCCCGCTGCTTCCGGGGCCGCTGACCCCGCGGGTTCCTCCTCTGCCGATGGCGCCTCGTCGGGCGGGCTGCCGGACTGGGCCTTCCTCGCGATCATCGCCATCGCCGTGGCGTCACTCCTCGTGATCGGCGCCCTCGTCGTGGCGCGCTCGCGCCGCAGCCGCGCCGAACAGGCCGCCGCCATCGCCGAGGTCGACTCCATCCTCGCGCCCCTACCCACCGCCCGCGGTGAGGACTCGGGCGAGCGCGGCCCCGGCCTCGTCGATCGGGGAGGGGAGCAGTGAGCCAGCTGCGCGTCACCGGACTGGGCGCGTCCCTGGGCGGGCGCAGCGTCCTCGAGGGCGTCGACCTGGAGGTCGAGGCCGGCGAGCTCGTCGGCCTCATCGGACCCAACGGCGCCGGGAAGACCACGCTGATCCGCTCGATCCTCGGCTTGATTCCCTCCAGCGGGCGCGTCGAGACCGACGGCGCGATCGGCTACGTGCCGCAGCGCCACGAGTTCGCGTGGGACTTCCCGATCAGCGTGCGCGACGCCGTCCTGCAGGCCATCACCGTGCGGCGCGGGCTGCTCGGGCGCGCGCGGACCCCGCACTTCCGCGCGGTCGAGGAGGCCCTGTCCCTCGTGGGCATGCGCGACCTCGCCAAGCGCCCGATCGGCGAGCTCTCCGGCGGGCAGCGCCAGCGCGTCCTCGTTGCCCGGGCCCTCGCGATCCGTCCCGCCGTGCTGCTCCTCGACGAGCCCTTCACCGGCCTCGACATGCCCACGCAGGAGATGCTCATGGACCTGTTCCGCGCGCTCGCGGACGGGGGCCGGGCCCTCCTCATGACCACGCACGACCTTATCGGCGCGCGCGCCGGCTGCGACCGCCTGTACCTGCTGCGGCGCACGATCGTCGCCTCCGGGCGACCCGAGGAGCTCGCCGACGCCGACCCGTGGATCCGCGCCTTCGACGTGCGGCCCGACAACCCGATCCTCGACGCCCTAGGAGTGCGCGCATGAGCACCGTGATCCACGCGGCCGGACGTGCCCTCGTCCCAGCGGCGGACTTCCTGAGCCCCTACGACTTCTTCTGCGACCTGACGAATCCCGCGCTGGCGTTCCTGCCGCGCGCGCTGCTGATCGCGGTCGTCGCCGCGCTCGTGTGCGGCAGCGTCGGCGTGCACGTCGTCCTGCGCGGCATGGCGTTCATCGGCGACGCGGTCGCGCACTCCGTGTTCCCTGGCCTGGCGATCGCGTTCGTGTGCGGCGGGTCCCTGGTGCTGGGCGGCGCGCTCGCGGGCGTCGTGACCGCCGTGCTCGTGGCCTTGTTGGCGCAGAACCGCAGGCTTAAGGAGGACTCCGTCATCGGCGTGCTCTTCGTGGGCGCTTTTGCCTTCGGCGTCGCGATCATCGCGCGGGCACCCGGGTACGCGGGGAGCCTGCAGGACTTCCTGTTCGGGTCGATTACGGGCATTCCCGCGTCGGATGTGCCCGTGGTGCTGGGCGGCGCGTTGTTTGTGTTGCTCATGCTGTTCCTGGCTCACCGGCCCATCGTGGCCGTGACCCTGGACCGCGAGAGCGCGCGGGCGGCGGGCGTGCACGTGCTGCTGGCTGACTTGTCTTTGTATGTTGCCGTGGCCCTGGCCGTGGTTATTTCTGTGCAGACGATCGGCAACGTCCTGGTGCTGGCCCTCCTCGTCACCCCCGCGGCCACCGCCCGGCTCCTGTGTGACCGCCTGGGGACCATGATGATCCTGTCGCCGGCGCTTGGGGCTTCCGGGGGCCTGGTGGGCCTCTACCTGTCGTGGGCGCTGGACGTGCCCACGGGCGCCACGATCGTCCTCGTGCTCACCGCGTGCTTCGTGCTCGCCTGGGTCTTCGCGCCGAGGCACGGCCTCCTCGCGCGGAGACTGCGGGAGAGGCGGGGGTGAGGTCGGCGTTGCCGTGAGTGGGCCTGCGTGTGGGCCTGCGTGTGGGCTTCTTCGAAGACCCGGCCCCGGCCTCGTGACCCTGCGATTCGCTTGTTAACCTGAACAACTGGTCATATGCATGGCTAGGTAGCACAGTGTTCTGTGGCCCACGTTTGTGGGCGGAGGTGAGGCGAAAGTGAAGCGGCGTAAGCGCAGTCGGTCGCGCGTGAGGAACAGCGTCGCCGTGGCTGCCGTGGGCGCGCTTGCGGCGGGCATCGTATCGATTCCCGCCACGCCCGCACACGCGGCGGACACGATTGATTACCGCGGCCGATCAGGCGTACTTCTCGTACTACGGCCTGGACCGGGCGCGTGCGAAGGGCTACACGGGCGAGGGCGTCACCGTCGCAATGATCGATGGCAAAGGTGAATACCTCCGTCCCTGAGCTTTCGGGTGCAAATATCACGGTGAAAACTCCGTGCACGATTAACTCGTCACCCGCTGTAGAAACGCACGGAACGGGGGTTGCATCCATCCTCGTGTCTGCGGACTATGGTGTGGCACCGAAGGTCTCTCTTCTTGCGTATCAGGGGACATTCGGTGCTGATGGTGATCAAGGTAGTAGCGATTGTGATGACCCAAGTGGAGTTACCAAGGATAGCCAGCCATGGCTGTTGAATCAGGTGATGAATGATGGGGCCCAGATTATCAACGTCTCGGCTTCGACGCCGAATGAGTATAAGGAACTCAAGTGGGTTACCGCTCGAGCGATCGCGCAACAGGTGATTTTGGTCAACGCTGCTGGCAATAGTTCACGTGATGACGACGATACGTCGTTGTCTGCGTGGTCCGGTGTCGTTGGTGTGACAGCGATCAGTGTCGATGGGACTCGGCAGGACTATTCCTCGTGGGGTCAAGGTGTTGTAACCACATCGATCGGCGGGCCTGTGCTCTTCCGTAACATCGAAACTGGCGCTAACGACACTATTTCTGGCACGTCGGTCGCCTCGCCGATCGTCGCGGGCGTTCTGGCGTTGGCGAAGCAGCGGTGGCCTGAGGCGACTTCCAATCAGCTGCTGCAGCTGCTGGTGAAGACGGGCTTGAATCCTGATCACGGGTGGAACAAGTACACCGGGTTTGGTGGCATTGATCCGGGTGCGATTTGAAGACGAATCCGTCGCAGTTCCCGGATGAGAACCCGTTGGCGCAGAAGCAGGGCGGGTCGAGCCCGACGCCGGAGGAGGTCCAGCAGTACGCGGATGGCGTCGTGGATCCGACGGATATCGTGAACGATAATTCGTACACGTATCGCGGCTTCGATGAGTCGAAGTTGAAGGATGGCCTGAACGTCTACCCGACGCACTTGGGCACGAGCCCGCGGTACCACCGGAAGTAGGCGTGGCGGCCTGCTCGAGGCCGTTTGGTGACTGTTCCCGCGATTGTTTCACGTGAAACATCTGTACTTTGGCCCCGGCCCACGATGGTGGGCTGGGGCCTCAGCGTATTTAGTGGCCTTGTTTTTCTTCTGCGGTGTCGGTATCGTGCCGCGTCGCGCGCTTCGGTTCCGGCCTCGCACTTCCTGAAGTCCCTCTATGCCGCTTTCCGACTCGCCAACGAACTTCTATGGGATCTGTTGGGGGTTCTATGAGATAGAAATGGGCTTCTATGACATAGAAGTAGGCTTCTATGACATAGAAGTGAGGTTCTATGAAATGGTGCCATCAGAGGAGTAGATGCTCATGCTGCGCCATCGTCGACCGATAGCTGATGCGAAACGGGCGCGGCAGTTCGCTACAAGGCCTTCATCAACACCTGGTGCCCCAGCATTTGGCGCCTGTCCGTGACACTAGGCGACGTCCTCAGGTGAGCGCCGTTGGGTGCATTACGAGCTCGCAGGGAAACGTTGATCATTATGTGGCGCTGTCCCAGTTGCCTGCGGGCGACCGGGACAGCTGCGGTGATGATGTGGGGGGAGTGTTCCTCTGGTGGATGGTCACCTCATCTATGGTGATGACGTGGCGATGGGCAACGCTTCGCGCGAAACAAGCTAGTGTTCGTGCAGTAGTGAAGAAGCTATGAACCCAACGCTGTTGTAGAGTCTCTCTCCGTGCTGATCTTGATAAGGAATCAATTGAAGCGTTACTTGTAGATCAGTATGTGTTTCGGATACAAAGGATCGCTTCTTCTAGTGTGAAAACAGATTATTGACGATCTGCTTGTCAAGCGTTTTCTGTTCGTCGTAGCACGAACCCGCTAACGACGCATGAGTGGTCATCTTGCTCCGTGATGAATAGGTGGAGTGACAATTTACTTTCCTTTTGTATCCCATCGCTTTTTTCGGTGCGAACGGTTGTGTACTCACGGGAAGTGTCCTTAGAATCGCTGCCTCGAACAACTGGCGATTTTTCGGATATTGAGAGTTCTATGCAGACTCCGAAAATGCCGGTATCTTTCCTGTAACAGTCATAGGACCTAATATTATCGGGAATGATGGTGTCTTCAAGAGGTTGGATGATGACGCTATTCTCACGAAGTGATTTCACCTCGTCGGCAAAGCGTACGCAGAAGTCGCCATCCTAACGGATTTTGTTGAATTCTTCTGTGTCACCCATATTGAACGCGTATTCCCACAATTCCACAAACCACAGTGCTGTAATCTGTGCGCCAACTTGACCTCCCTCTTGCAGGCCCTTCGGGGGAGTGGGCTTCGGTACATCAACGGGCGTCGGTTCTGCGGATTGGGGAGTGTCTCCTGACTGGTGGCCAGATTGTTCGGTGCTGTCAGACTGGGGCGACTGTGCTCCGGACTGAGGCTCAGCGTTCGCGTGGGCTCGAGCGTTGAATGCGTGTAAGCCCAGGAATGACGCAGCGACGCTAACACTGGCGGCGATGGCAGCGCCGATCCACTTGCCGATGGTGGAGAGTTTCGCGATCATGGTGCATCACTCGCTTAGTGGCCTTGTTTCTTCTGCGGTGTCGGTGTTGTTGACGATGAGGTGACTGAGCTGGAACGGGCCGGTCGTCTCGGTGGTGGTAACCAGGCCGTTGATGGTTTGGGTGTCACCGGTGAAGGGGTTGGTGGCTGTGCCCGCCCAGGTGGTGGTCAGCGTGATGGTGCGCGTGGCGGAGGGGTAGGGTCCGTCCAGGAAAGACTTCCACCCGTTGGGCGCCTTGTAGTAGTGACGGATCAGCGCGGGGTCGGTGTTGGGGTCCATGCCTTCGTGCCAGGGCATACCCGGCGAGGTCGTGGTCACGTCCGGAGTTCCATCTCCCCAACTCCACGTGTAGGACGTGGCCGTGAATGTCACGGTGACCTCGCGGCCGAACATCGTAACTACATGGGTTTGAGTGGGGCGCGTAGCCGCTACGAGCGTGGGAATGTACTTGTTCGTGTACGACACCCCTTCGGGTCGTTTGTACAGGCCAGCACCGTCGGCGCGTATGACGGCAGTAGCTAGGTAGAGGAGGTCTCGTGTCGTGGGGATGCGGCCGGGGTCCTGATCGGCACCTCCATCAGGGTCTGACGGGAGCGGGCAGTTGTCGACCGTGTCATCGTCGGAGACCGTGGGGCTGTTGGGGGCCTTGTTGACGTACACGTTCTTACAACGTGCCACTTCTTCGTATGAATGTGCAGCAGGACTTGTATCGAAAAAGTTTGTGAGTCTAGGGATATCGTCAGCGGCGTTGTGGTTGTACAACTTTCTTGTGGATTATATTCACGTCCTCCTATCATGCCGTTAAGGGTGGCAGTGTTATTCTCAGTTGTTGAGTCAAAGTTTGAATCCCAAGGTACTTCCGCGTATGTAGCTCTCGTTGAAATAGATGTAATGAGTGCCAACGTTAGAGCTGATATCAGAGAGAAGTGCGTGAACTTCTTATTCATCCCGGAGCACCCGTCCTTGAATTTCAACCCACTTACCATTGTTCCAAGTGAGAATTAGGGACAGTGTTGAACCGTATTCGGGTGACTGTTCCTTCGTTCGAACCCCTTGGCATTTGATTCCGTCAGTGGACACGATATGGAACTTAACGAGAACTGAATTATCCGGGATGTCTGTGCCATTCGGTGGAACTGGTTCCACGCGAAGAACGTCCGTGATCTTAGAAGAAGTTCCGTAGGACCATCCACCTTTGTACAGATCGCCGATGTTGGTGACATAAGTGTTAGCGAAGGCTGAATTTGGGTCAGACATGTCCGCGAATGGTTGTGTGTCTCCCGTATTCCACGCGTAGACCAACAGCGCGAGGTAGTGCTCTGCTGCTGCTTCGGCACCTCGTTCTGTGTTTTCCTTGGCTGCCTCGGACAGTTCGGGCTTGGTGTAGGTGTCTGCCGCGAACTCGGCTGGGCGCACCAGGACTCCATCGGGACCAATCGCATAGCCGCCCGACATGGCAGGCTCACTCGACGCTGATGGCATGGGCGAGGGGTGCACCGTGGGTGTCGCCGCGGCGCTGGGGTGTTCGTTCCCCCAGGCAATGCCCGCGGCCAGCCTGTAGGCACCAACAGATACCACAGCCACCAGCACAGTGAGCCCAATACCGATTGCCCATGGGCGCAGCGCTGCGCGCGTGGCTGCTCGGGAGCGCTTCTTGCGGCGCGACGGTGGGGTGAGGAAGTCTTGCTCGTCTTCCTCGATGTCGGGTCTCTCGGATAGGGGTGGGACCTTCATGGTGTATGTGCCTCCACGGTGAGGTGTCCTCCGACGCGCCCCCACCGTTGGGGGCGCGTCCTTTCTCATCAGGGTACGCGCAGAACAGACACGAAATACTAAGAATGCCGCGCAACCATCACGCAAATCCTCCCACCCGCATCCCCGTAACCGCACGAATGTGCAGATCCGAGCCCCGGCCTCGTCGTGAGCTGTGGGTATGTGAGCTCTCCCGTGACAGAAGGATGGGCTTGATTCCCAAACGGACTACGGTGTACGTTTTAGTCAACCGTTCAGCCCGCCGCTCCCTTGGAGTGGACGGGCTGGATTTCTATCTGGAAGGTCAGATGATATGGAAGCCATCGATGAGTTGATCAACGCTGCGCAGACCTTCTACGACGACGCGCGCGCGAATGAGAATGGGCGCTCCCGCTCGTGGGAGCACTGCTACCGCGTCTTTCGAGATGCGCGGACCGACCCTTCCCCGGACTATGACTATTTGAGCCTGCATCTTGCTTTCTACCTGGCGAGCTGGGGGATGTATCGGGGCTCGTCCTTCCTACTTCAGAAGGACTACAAGGTGCACGCTCCCATTGTCGAGGAGATCCTCAAGCCTGAGTGCGACTGCCTGTTTGGGTTCGCGTGCACGGATTTGCGAAACAGTGACGTTCGGGCGCAGCTGAAGAAGCTGTACGACTACATCGCCGACTATTTCGATGAGATCCGCGAAGAGGTCGCAGGTCGTGAGGTCGCGAGCCCGGTGTCGCCGATTCTCATCACGAAAATTCTCATGGGAACGCTCGGGTGCGTGCCTGCGTACGACAGGTTCTTTCAGGATGGCGTTGCGACATACAAGGTGACAACGCAGGAATACAGCCTGGAGTCTGTGCGCAAGCTCGCGAAGTTCTACGAGGCCCACAACGACCGCCTCGAGGAAGCGCGGCGAGGAATGCGGACTGAGGACCTGGTCTATCCGCAGATGAAGCTGCTGGATATGGGATTTGGCAGATTGGGTTCGAGATGAGCTCAAAGGCTTGAGCGTAGCGGTGGGGTTGGTGCGCAACGAGTGTACCCATCCCTGCCAGGGGCTCTGATCGCCTTCTCCAACGATGAGCGGGCGGTGGTGAACTGTGATCAAGGGCCCCGATCTCTATGCGCAACTCACAACCAACACATGATCATCCATTCCAGAGTTGGGAACCCGTAGTGCAGGGAATGCGCACTAGGTGTGACAGAGGACACTCGTGTGCGTTTGACAAGTCTTGTCGTCTGCTTGTTAGCATGAAGTCACAACGTAGATCTAGTCGGGTTCGCCCGCCGGGATCGGGAGGGGGAATGAACTAATCGTTCATCCCCTCCTTTTCATTACTGTTTCCTTCAAAGGTGATGTGAGCATGTCTCATTACAGGCTTGATGAACAAATTGATCATCTTCGCCGCTGTGGTATTTCTTTTGAGATTATGTCCGAATCTGATGCGCGTCGATTCTTGAAAGAAAATACATACTACTTTAAGATTAAAGCCTATCGACACGATTATCGGCGTGATGAATATGGCCAATATTCCTGCGACTTCGCGCATCTCGTTGAGCTATCAAGGATTGATATTTCGCTCAGTCGCCTATGTCTGGATCATTGCCTAGCAATCGAACATGCGCTGAAGGTATGGTTGAATGCCCGCCTGATGAATGAAACGGACCCGGGCATGGCTGAGCGAATCGTTCGTGAAGCTGGTGTCAAGGGGTGGAAAGATCAGACGGCCGCATCTTCTAATCCTTATATCGAAAGCCTCGTTGCGCATTGTCAAACGGACCGTTCGCTGTGGCATTGGTGGGAACTAGGAACGTTTGCGTCACAAATTCGTCTCTATAAGAGTTATTGTCAAATCAAAGGCGAAGATGCTGTTCTTGAGCATTTGCTGTTCATTGTCAGAAAGCTACGAAATGCTGTTTCTCATGGGTGTTGCCTCTTGTCTGACGTGACTATTGCGGTTCCGACGCAATCCGTGGGATCTCAGGGAGGAGCGCCATATGACACTCAGGTGCTTCGACAGGGAATGTGGCTGTGTGGGCGAGATCCCCACTCGAAAGGTGTGCGAAGAGTTCTCTGGGGAAGAGCTATAGGCGGCTAATCGTTCATAACTATTCGACGATGCTTTATACCTATCTTCGTTTGGTCAATAGTCGTGGAATGTTCAAACACTCCGTCGAGGATGTCCAGAAGCTCAATAAGCGCATGGAGGACAAGCTTGAGGAGTATTTCGGGCGCACACCGAAAATGTCGATGGAGCAGAACCCGGAAGTCTATCGCACCATCAAAGCGCTCATCGAGATCGGCCGGGGATACTGTGCCCGCGTTGAAGAACGGACGTGCGACGGCCATACGACCGACTAGTAGCGTGCAGGAACCCGCAGAGCTACCCGTCTGTTGATACTGCTAGCGGCATGCGTCCTCCGGAATCTCCAGCTTCGGCAGCATCGCCAGGAGCTCCTGGGTTCGCATCGAGACCGTCACCAGGCGCTTGATCAGGTCCACGACCGCGTCGGGGCGGCCCTGCTCGCGCAGAAAGTCGTTCGGGTCGTTGACGATGCCCGACGCCTTGTCCATTTTCACGTGGTAGCGGTCGATGATCCATTCGAGCGGGCTGCGGCCCGAAATCGAATAACCCTGCGCCTCCGCAGGAATGCCCGTCAGAGTCACGTAGTCGTTGTACTCCAAGCGCGTGAAGTCCTTATCGCGGCGCCCCAGCTTCGGGAAACGCATCTTGCGCTCGCCGATCCGGTAGCGCTCCCACGGGTCTGCGGGCGCGTGCAGGCCCGCCTCCTCCTGCACCGACGGGTACGGTTCCACCCGCTCGTAGTTCACGTGCAGGTCCGCCAGCTCGCGGCCCACGCTCGCATACGTGTGGAAACCCGCCGCACGAGGAATATGCGGCAGCATCTTCTTCAAATCATCCGCGTAGCGCTCCCGATACTCCGGGTGATGCAGCAGCGCGTACACGTAGAAGAAAATGTCCTCCTTCGTGATCCCAGCATCCCCGTAGTGCTCCCTGTACGAGGCCAGGGTCGCGTCCGTCACGTTATCGACGCGGCGGTACCCGTCCAGGATCACGGGGATCTGGTCGCCGATCGGCCGCGAGAAATCCAGCGACGAGGCCGTGGCCGTCCCATCCGCAGGGCTGTCCGTGATGGTCGTCATGGAGGGGTCTGGGTTTTTGGACCGTTTGTTTTGAGAGGGTTGTTCTGAGTAGTCCTGGCTGCTTGTGGCTGGGCAGAATGGATGACCATGAGGAAGTTCTCGAAGCATACGCCTGAGCAGATTGTCGTGAAGCTGGAGAAGGCCGAGGCGCTGCGAGGTGAGGGCATGAGTACGGCCCAGGCCTGCCGCGTGCTGGGTATCAGCGAGGCGACGTTGTGCCGGTGGCGCCAGCGTTACGGGTCAATGAGTCGTCGTGAGGCCAAGGAGCTGCGTGAGTTGCGCGAGCAAAACGCTCGCCTCAAACAGTTGCTGGGCCATGCAGAGTTGGAAAAGGCAGCGTTGCGAGAGTTGGCGGAGGGAAACTTCTAGGCCCGGCGCGCAGGCACGAGGCTGTGAACTACCTGGTTGGCCAGGGGTTTTCTCAGCGTCTTGCATGCCGCGTTGCCGGGCTGTCGCGGTCAGCGTATTGCCGGGCCCGCGCGGCGGGCGGGGCGAAAACGCTGCGTGATCATGGGCCTGTGCGCCAGTGGATGAACGATTTTGCCGCCACTCATCGACGGTGGGGCTATAAACGCACCTGGGCGCGGGCCAAGAGTGAAGGCATTGTCGTGGGGCGTGATACGTTCCGGCGCTTGTGGCGCACCGAAGGACTGCGCGTGCGCCCGCGCAAAGCCCCCAAGCCCCGCACCGCACCGCGCCTACAGCACCTGGTCAGGGCTAGCGCTCCTGGGCAGGTGTGGGCCATTGATTCCCAGTTCGACTCGGACTGGAAGGGGCGCGTGTTCAAGGTCTGTCACGTCATTGATGAGTTCACGCGCCAGCACCTGGCTTTCCGCGTCGATCGGCGCATGGGAGCCGCCGACGTGATCGAAATACTTGACCTGGCTGTCCTGGCACATGGAGCACCCCAGGTGCTACGGGCCGATAACGGGCCTGAATTCATCGCCGCAGCCGTGGGCCGCTGGGCCAGCGAGCACGACACACTCCAAGCATTCATACCCCCAGGCCAGCCGTGGCTGGGCGGGTTCGTGGAATCCTTACACAACCGCATGCGCGACGAACTCCTCGAGGACAACATGTTCGAGGACCTCAACCATGCCCGCACCCTGATTGGCGCCTGGTCGCGCCGCTACAATGAAGAGCGCCCCACAGCGCGCTGGGCTGGCTCTCACCCAACCAATACGCGCGCCAATGGGCACAACACCACCAATAACAACCAACAACCCTCAAAACACCCGGCCCACAAAACCAGACCAGACCACGTTGATGCGCAACCGAACCTTGTACCGCCGCTCGTGCACCTCGTTGCTGGAAGTGTGCATGCACCCACAGAGGCGGCTGAGTGGTGAGTCCGTCAAAAGGTACAGCGTGACGTCGAATGGTTCTTTGCAGTGCACGTGTGTGGTGGTACAACGAACTGGCTTGGGGTCGAGCATGTCGAAATATCGGGTGCATCGCCGTCTGCTGCTGGGTGAGGGCGTCTGGGTACAACGGCTGCCCGTTCCGGTATGTCACAAGGTACAGATGTGCGTCGAATGGTTGAGCGGAGCCCGAAGGTTGACTCATTTCACCTAAGCTCATTTTTTCGCGTCCTCCGGATCTACCTGTCGCGCGAGGGCACAGAGAACAGCGTCATCAAACTGCAGCGTGTACTCAATGCCATCCGCCGAAAGAAGTCTCACGCCCTCGGCGGTGACAGTAACATCTGAACGACGAAAGTCTACGACGATCGCAGGCGAGCGGCTGTCGCAAAGTGAAGCACCCTGAACTGCCCGCACCAAAGCTTCGCGGGGCGGCTTTGCGTAACGCATGGTGGTAGCCACGGACGCATGACCCAGAAGTCGTTGAACCGTCAGGATGTCACGATCCACTTCGTAGGCCATAGTGGCGAACCGATGCCTCAAAGTGTGCGCGGTCCACTTTCCAGGCAGGGCCGCACTGAGGATAGCTGACGCTGAGTGCGGCTGCAGGTGCTGCCCGCGTTGAGAAGGGAATGCCCAACCGTTGCCCCGTTCACACCATTCGAGAAGCTCTGAGGCGAATTCTTGGCTGATCGGCACTGACCGCTTCTTGTTGCCTTTCCCGTGCACTCGCAACACTGGACCCATAACCTCCTGTTCGATGTCATCGCGGTGAACCAGCACAATCTCACCGATGCGCAGGCCAAGTGTTGCACCCAAATGAATCATCAAAGACACACGAGGGTCCGCCTTCCCAAGTGCCTCGGTGATGGCTTCTTCTGGAGCTGGACGCGGTTCACGCGGCGGAGGCGGCGGACTTGTCAGAGACCGCGCTGGGTTGGCCACCCCTGTCCTTTCGTGCAAGTGCGTGAAGAACTGACCGTAAACGATATACGCGCTCCTGCGAGTCTCGCTTGCCCATTTCTGCTGCCCGCACCATTCTTCGAGCTGTTCTGTACTGACCGACTCTGGAGAGGAGCCCAGACCACGTGCCAACTGCGAGATGCGAGAGCGGTACAAGATGATCGTTGAAGAGCTCAGTCCCTTCGCTTGTAGGCACGAAAGCCATGAGGATACGGCATGATCCCAGCAAGTTGGGATGCGCAATTTCTGGTTGTTGGTTCTCATGACCAATGTTATCTGCGCTACCCGCGAAGATCCCACTTGCCAACAATGCCGACATTAAGGCGGAGCCGGAAGAACACCTTGTCAAGAACATCAACCCGTACCTCGTGGCAGCTCCTGATTTGTTTGTGGACAAGCGGATGAAGCCACTGGCAGTTTTACCGCCTGCTGTTCGTGGATCACAGCCGACAGACGATGGGCACCTAATCGTTGAGCCTGAGGATTATGACTCAGTTATGGCTGACCCGATTGCGGCGAAGTACGTCAGGCCATTCCGGATGGGGCGAGAGTTGATCCACGGTGACAAGATCGCTGGTGTCTCTGGCTCGTAGATGCGACGATCCTGATCTAGAACCCAGGTCACCGATCAGTTCGTGAGAGAACGAGTTGACTGCGGTCAGACAGTTCCGACTACAGCGCAAGAAGGGTGCCGACTGACGTATAGGCTCGAGACATTCCGCATCTGTTTCAGACCGAGAACCGACCAACTGAGGCGGGGTATGTCGCCATACCCAGTGTGTTCAGTGAACGCCGACAGTGGGCGACGGTTGCCTACCTAGATGCGTCTGTAATTGCGGGCAACAAGGTGTACATCGTGTCCGATCCTGATGGTTTCGCCTTCGCCATAATCAGCAGTTTGATGTTCATGACGTGGCAGAAGATGATCGGAGGACGGCTGGAGTCGCGGCCAAACTTCTCCAACACCGTCGTGTGGAACAATCTACCCCTGCCGCGAGTCTCGGCACATGACCGCGAACGGATCGCTGAAGCAGGACGGAACTTGTCCAAGGCACGACTTGTGACTGGCGAGACCTCGTTAGCTGCGATGTACGAACAAACACCTTTGAACGAAGCGTTGCTTGAAGCTCATGAGAGTCTGGACCAAGTTGTTGACGAGGCTTTCGGCGGCTGCAATCAAATGACACAGGAAGAGCGAGAAATACTGCTGATCAACCTATACCTCGACATGACAGGCCAGAATCACTAGAACGCTGTCGTTGTCAATGCAATAAAGGACGTAACCAAAGCTTGCTGACGCTCAGCGTCAGTTACTTCAGCGCCACCTAGACCGAATAGTGCATCTACGGATTGATCCAGTCGCTCGTGGGCGTTGACTAGGTCTGGCTTGATTTTCTCCGGGTCGTACATCGTCGACAACGATTGGCCCGGCGATTCTTGTCGCGCCGTTAAAACACCCTTGCCGAGCTCGCAGATGTTGACCCGGTCCTTCTCGGACACGACCGGCAGTGGCAGATTGTTCCACACTACGGTGTTGGAGAAATTTGGATCAGACTTGAGCCGTCCTCCGATCATCTTCTGCCACGTCATGAACATCAAACTGCTGATTATGGCGAAGGCGAAACCATCTGGATCGAGCACGATGAAGATTTTGTTGCCCGGAATTACAGACTGGTTCTAGGGTAGGCGACCGTCGCCCATCGGCGAATTCGCTGAACACTGCGGGGTATGGCGACATACGCTGCCTCAGTCTGGTCGGTTCTTGTTCGGTCTGAAACAGATGCGGAATGTCTCGAAGCTTATACGTCAGTCGCTACCCTCTTGCGCTGCAGTCGGAACGGTCTGACGGCGCAGTTCAACTCGTTCTCTCAGAACTGATCGGTGACTGCTCTGGAGTTCAGAATCAGGGGTCGCATCTTCCAACCAGAGACACCATCTCTTGTCACCGTGGATCAGCTCGCGCCCCATCCGGAATGGCCTGACGTACTTCGCCGCGATCGGGTCAGCCATAACTGAGTCATAATCCTCAGGCTCAACGATTAGGAAACCTCCGTCAGTCGGCTTCGATCCGAACCGCACTTCGGGAAGGTCTGCCAGTGGCTTCATCCGCTTGTCCACAAACAAATCAGGAGCTGCCACGAGGTACGGGTTGATGTTCTTGACAAGGCGTTCTTCCGGCTCCGCCTTAATGTCGGCATAAGTGAAGAGCTTGCGTAAGGACTGGCTCCCCTTCTCGAAGCCGATGATGACGCAGTGGACGTGTGCCATGCCGGGTGCTTCTGATGCCCATTGGAATGATTGGTGGGCGAAACTGATGTGCCAGCCCGCGTTGAACAGTGGGCGGAACAGTGCTGGCACTGGCTGGCCTTGTGCAATCGAGTTGGTGGATACGAACGCGAACTTGCCGCCTGGATGGCCATCGAGGTAATCGGCGGCTTTCTTGTACCAGCCTGTGACGTAGTCGAGGTATCCGGCGTAGTCTTTGCCCCAGACGATCTGTAGGTCTTCCTTTTGGTCTGCTGCCTTGAGGTACTGCCCGATGAATGGTGGGTTTCCTGCGCAGTAGATTTCGTTTCCTTCGGGAACGATGTCGGCCCAGTTAGTGCGCAGTGCGTTGCCTATGTGGATGTTGGCGCGGTTGAAGTCGTCAATTGGTAGACGGACCATGCTCGTTCCCAGTAGGTCCGCCATGTGCTGGTTGGCGAGGTGGTCAATGAGGAGCATGGCGGTGGAGGCAATAGCTGCTGGCCATTCCTCGATTTCGATGCCCGCGAAGTTCGACATGCGCACCACGGTGTCTTCCATGCCGTCGGCTTGCAAGCGGGGTTGGTGTTCTTGCTTGTAGATGCCGTCATGCCAGTCGAGTTCGCGTCTGCGGGCGATGAGACGCAACTCGAGCGCGCGCAGTTCCTTGTACGCCACGATCAGGAAATTGCCACAGCCACATGCTGGATCCAGCAGTCGGATCCCGGCAAGCCGGTTGTGCAGTTTGGTGAGTTCTGCCTTGTTGTCCCAGGAGTCTTCGAGTTTGCGTTCCAGGTCGTCGAGGAATAGGGGGCGTAGGGTTTTGAGGATGTTTGCTTCGGTCGTGTAGTGCTCGCCCATCTCACGTCGTGCTTTGGAGTCTTTGACGGTTTGGAACATGGAGCCGAAGATTGCCGGGCTGATCACGGACCAGTCGAAGCCGGATGCGTCCAAGACTTCCTGTCTGAACTTCACTGGGAGTGTGGGGATGTCTAGCTTGTTGGAGAATAGTCCGCCATTGATGTACCGCAATCCGGCAAACTCACGAGAAACGCCGGGTGTTCCGGCGCGGTCAAGTGCAGGTTGTTGACTGCGTCAAACAGTTCAGAGAGCTTGTCGGTGAGGTTCTCTGGGGTGGTGTGCTCGGCAAGCCAGTTGTGGAATGCGTCTTTGGTCCACATGTTTGTGTCATCGCCAAACCAGAGGAACAATAGTCTGCCGAGCAGCTGAGTTGCTTGGCTGGTTTCCATTCCTGCTTTAGCGAGGTCTTCATAGAGGCGGCCCATGAGGCGTGCGGCTTTGGATGAGGCGGTCTCTGATTCGCGGTCGAAGACTTGCCGCATTCGTTCTACCAGTGCTGGCAGAGAAAGGAACTCGTCGTCGATCCCGATTTTCATGGCTTCAAGCCGGTCGCGCAGGTCCGGGTCTGGTGTGCCGATTTCATGTCGGGAGGGTGTCGGAAGCTTTGTGTATGAGGTTCAATCCTCAATCACGAAGGAGAGTGCGCAACAATGACTGTTGTGTCCCCGAAGAAGCATAGTGACGCTGAGCGCGTCGCCGATATCAGCCGCCGGCTGATGGAGAACCCGGGGAAACCGCCAAGCTGATCCAGGAGCTGGGTGAATCAACCGCCGACGCCAACGAGCTGGTGCGTGGCTTGCTGCAGGCCACGATTAACAGTGGGCTCAACGCGGAAATGGATGCACACCTGGGCTACGTCAATGGCGACCGGGCTGCTAAGGAAGCTGCCGGCCAAGCCAACAGTCGTAACGGCTCTTATCCCAAAACCGTGGACTCTGCATACGGACCAGTTGATATCAGTGTCCCTCGCGATCGAGCAGGCACCTATATGCCGCGCATGGTCCCCAAGGGCAGCCGCAGACTTACCGACCTCGATGACATGATCATTAGTTTGTATGCGGGCGGAATGACCGTGCGTGACATCGAACATCATCTGGCTACCACCATCGGCGTGAACTTGTCGCCAGACACCATTAGCGCGGTCACCGATGCGGTCTTAGAGGAAGTCACCGCCTGGCAGACCAGGCAACTCGACGAGTTTTATCCAGTCATCTTCCTTGATGCCCTACGTGTAAAAATCCGTGACAACGGACGCGTCGTCAACAAGGCGGTCTACATGGCTGTCGGTGTGGACATGGAAGGCATCAAGCACATCTTGGGCTTGTGGGTAGCTACCAATGAAGGTGCAGCATTCTGGTCGCAGGTGTGCGCCGAAATCGCCAACCGCGGTGTCAACGATGTCTTTATTGTCTGCTGTGACGGACTGAAAGGCTTTCCCGAAGCAATCCAGGCAACCTGGCCGAACTCCATGGTCCAAACCTGCGTGGTGCATCTGATTCGTGCCGCTAACAGGTGGGTAGCCTACGGCGACCGGAAAGAGGTCTCGAAGCATCTACGAGGCATCTATACCGCTGTCAACGAGGATGAAGCTCGAAGTGCACTCGATGAGTTTGAGGCCAGCGAGCTTGGCCAGAAGTATCCGCAATCAGTGAAAGTCTGGCGTGACGCGTGGGACAGGTTCATTCCGTTCCTGCAGTTCCCGCCAGCGGCAAGGAAGGTGATCTACACTACGAATTCCATCGAATCGATGAACAGCGAGCTTCGGAAAGCAACACGAAACCGCGTTCAGTTCCCATCGGATTCAGCGGCAGTGAAGACGCTGTGGTTGATGATCTGTAACATCGAGGACCGTCGTGCTGCCCGCCGCGCTAAAGAAGGCGCCAAGGCTTCTGCTTCAGCCAAGCGACTTGTCGAAGGCAGCAAGACCAGCAACTGGAAGCAGGCAATCAATCAGCTATCCGTGGCCTACCCCGACAGGTTCACCGCATACTTGTAAATCAGTCCCCGTACACAAACGGACTGACACCCTCCATGTCGGTGCGCCATGAGTTTGGCGTTGACAGAGCCAAGTTTTGCGTGCCTGGGCCAGCGCCAGTCCTGACTGCCGCCATCAGTGAAGATCACGAGCCGTTCGGCGCTGACTTTGCCAGTTCAGCGTCGATGAGTCGCTGTTCGGGCCGTGTTGGTAGTTGGTAGCACACCCACACAGCCATTCCCCGATAGGTGGCAACTTTGTCGAGCTGGGCTCCGTGAGCTTCGAACTCGCGGGGAGCGTCAGGTTTTGACCAACCGAGTTTGCGGAATAACTGGTCGAAGTTGTCTACATCAACCAGTTGCATCAGTTGGTCAGTCATTGCTAACTCCCATCACGGAGACGATATGGATTGGGTCTTTGCCGCTACGCGTTTGGATGACTAGGTCATCTCTTATGTACAGGGTGCGCAGCAAGTCGAGTAGCTCGGCATCGGTAGCGCCTCTGCGCCGCGCCGACCGAAGCTTGTTGGTAGCGAGCTTAGTCAATGGTGTTTGAAACAGGGCGTCAAGCGCTTGGTCAGTCTCTGGATCGCCAATCAGGCGGAGTTGGTTGCCAAGCCTGTTCCAGAGGATCTTACGTTCGCCTCGTAGTCGGCCAGCAATGTTCTGTTGTTCCTTCAAAGGGCCAGACTTGACCAACTCTTTGACCAGGGTGTCGTGTCCCTCGGAGCGTTCCAGGCCTTGTTCGGAGGGTGTGGCCTCAAAGATGCGTAGTGCCTCATGTCCGGTCAGCAGCTGCATTTCGCCGTTGCTACTGGCCCAACCAAACAGGTCCATGCCGGATTCTGTTTGCACATGTGCAGCAACACCGTCACCACTGTCGGTGAGGCGATAGGCTCTGGTTGCGTCGATCATGTCTGGCAGGCGCGCAATGCGCTCGGCAAGACCTGGATCATCCTTGGTGGCTTTGTTCCAGATCTCGTAGGCCAGCGAGGAGGCATCGACATCGTCTTCCCGCGCAACATCATCGATGTGTCCGTTGTAGAGATCGCGAATGATCGCTACTTCTTCGTCGGTGTCAAAGAAGGATTCGTCTGAGCCGAATGTTGCAGCGTTTGCGGCCAGGCGCTTCTGCACCCGTTTGCGTAGGTTCAACACGTCTTCTACTGAGCCGTGAGAGATGGTGTAGATCAGAACCGTGTCCGCTTCTTGCCCCACACGGTCTACGCGGCCCGCGCGCTGAATCAACTGGATGATCGCCCAGGGGATGTCGTAGTTCACCACGATGTGAGCGTCTTGAAGGTTCTGCCCCTCTGACAACACATCAGTTGCAACCAAGATGCGTAGTTCATCGCTGGTATCGGGCGCGTAGTCTTCATCGGCAGTCATGAGCTTCGCGTTTGATTTCGGAGAGAACCTTCGGGCTACCGCCGTGGGGTTATCGGTGTCACCGGTGGCGAGTCCAACATTGTCTACGCCCATTTGTCGCAGTGCCGCTGCGAGATAGTTCGCGGTGTCTTTGTACTCCGTGAAGATCAATACCTTCTCGCCCGGATGTTCAATCCTCGCAAGATCAGCAAGCGCCCGCAGTTTCGAGTCTTTATCTACCGTCCACTGACCATATGAGGTCAATAGTGCCGAGATCACCCGGTTATCAGCTTCAAGCTCATCACGTAGCCTGCCCACAAATAATGAGGGACGCACCCACTTAATGTCGGGGCTGGGCTTGTCAGCCACCAAAGCGTAGTCGTGAGCCGGATCGGTTGCCGTCTGGGTTTCCAGCTCGACCGAGGACTCCTCACCCGAGTCCGAATCACCGCGAAGAACATTTGCGTCGATGGTGCCAATGGGGATTGGTAGATCCTCATCGATTGCGTACATGAACAATCGATTGCGAGTCAAGTGACGCTGCAGCGACAAAATGAACGAATGGCCGCACGACGACAGGCGCTTGTAGAAGTTCGTGCGCACAAAACCAGAGACGTGGCCGCGTGAACGTTCCAAGTCCTCAAGGATTCTCACTTCTTCCGGGGTCGCTTGCTTCCTGCCAGCCGGGGAGACGTAGGCGAACAAGTCATACCGGGGAAGCTTCAACGCGGCAATCGCATCCAACGTCATGTCATCAACCATCAAAGCCGCTGGGTCTCCCTCATCAAACCTGTGGTCGACCGGGATTGCCTTGCGCTCCGGGAAGAAGAACCTCTGCCCGTTGGAGAACGTCAAATACTGATGGCCATCCTCATCAGTGCTCGCATAGTTCTCTTTCACGAAAGATCGGGTGCGCCGGACCAGATGCTCACCCATGAGACGCTTCCAGTCTTCCGGCTCATCCGACTTACGGAATGCTGCCAAAGTTGAAAGCCCGAACTCAAGGTTGTCAGCGAAGTTCGCTTTGGATAGTGCCGCCAATGGTTGCAGGCCAAGGTCTTCATCCTCATCGATGAACAACCCCAGCTGATTAGCGACGTCCGCGTACTTGATATTGAACGGCGTGGCGGTAAGCAGCAAGGCTTTCGACTCATTAGCCATGATGTAACGCTGCACGTTCTGATACGCCTGCGTCTTCTCGTTACGCAAGGTGTGGGACTCATCCACAATCACTAGTGGATAGCGGCGCAGATCATCCAGAGTGTGACTCATCGAATACGGCACAACCCGGCCATGCAAGTCATATGCCTCAAGATGCTCCTCCCACATCTTCTGCAAATTCTTCGGGCAAATCACCAGCGGCTGGTAGCCATACTCATCTCGCAACGTCAGCGCGACCGCGATGGCTGTCAGGGTCTTACCCAAACCGACGACATCACCGAGCATGGTACCTCCGCGCATTATCACCCTGCGGGCCAGGGTCTTCACTGCTGTTGCCTGGTACTCCAGCAGTTCATCGCTGATCCGACCGGTAAGCGAATACTCATCCAGACCTTCACGAACGTCTCTGGACATGTCGTAGCAGACCTTCAAGAACACGTCATATGGATGGCGCGGTGTGGGCGACGCCCACGACTCATCAAAGAAGCTTCAACACCTCCGGACCAATAGGCAAACTCCAGTCGTCATTCCACCGGTCCTCAAACCACTGAGCCAGCTTCGCTGCCCCATCTTTATCCATCACGTCCGTGTTCAACTCCAGATTTGAGGTCAAACCCGGATACGTCAGGTTCGATGACCCAACCAAACCAGCGATTGGGTTGGCGATGTCATCTCGATGGAAAATGTATGCCTTCCCGTGCAATGGCTGATCGCAGAACACCCTAATCTCAACAGCACCCGCCGAGATTTGCTCATGCAATCGGGCAAGGGTCTCACGATCTCTAGCTGTTGGGATACCCCGCATCAACTGCCCACGCAAAACCTCAAGTAGAGCCTTCCGACGCTGCGCCGCTATCTCACGATCAGCGGTGATGTCCTCGTCTCCTTCAATCTCACGTTGGTAGGCAGCGAGCACCTCCTGGTGAGCGGAACCCTGCACCATTCCAATAAGAATCCTCGCAATAGGGGTCGAACCATTCTCGGAGATTTTCTGATCAACGATGTCACATAACATGTTCCAACCACGCAGGTTGAAGTATCCCGTCGCTACGTCCAAACGTTCGAAAGTCTGAAACATCTTGCGCGTAAGGCTGCCCATCTTCGTTTCGTCAGACAGGTTGTCAAGAATTCTGGCCATGCCTAGATTCCTTCGCTTTCTACTACCTTGTGCCTGTGTGCAAGTTGTTGATGGTTTGTTTATGCGGCTGTTGTCCAGGCCGCTTGGTGTAGTTCGTATTCGATGGGGGATTTGCCGCCGAGACTGGTGTGGATGCGGCGGGGGTTGTAGAGGTCTTCGATCCAGGTGGCGACCCCGGCGTAGACCTGGTCGTGGGTCTCGGTGGAATCCGCTTCCATACCAGGCAGTGCCATGAAGTCGTCGTCGCGCGCAGCAGTCATGCGACCAAGAATAGCGGGTAATCTACGACACACAAGCAGGTTTTGCGTTGTGGTGCAGCTACAAGGTGAATGCTGCATCGCGCGGCGTCTGCGCCACTCCAGGATGTGGATGCGCATGCCCGCGCCCTGCACATCCTCCCGTGCCGGCGAACACAATCGCACAAATGTGCAGTTATGATGCGCATCACCGCACGAGTGTGCGCCGCTCCAGCTAGTAACAGTGCGGTTCATGGCAATCCATCTCGGACGTTATTTGTCTGGACTAACGTCCACGCCCATACGTCTGACAAATCAGCCCAAAACCGCCGCAACCACACCCCAAAAACCCGCCATGGCCTCGTCCCAAAGGGACCCGGAAAGTGAACGCCACCACCCGCTTGGCCTAGGATTGGTGGCACGCCGACGCGCCCCCAAGGACGGGAGCACCCGGCACGCAGCAGCACCGCACACGCGGCACCGCAGGGTGGGTCCAGCAACGAAGCACGGACACGCCAGGCACCACCGCACCCCAGCAGAGCCGCCGCATAACCACAACCTCAACACCGATGTTGACCCACACACAGAGGAGACTCCTATGAAGCCCCGCCTCGCAGCTACAGCCCTCGTCGCCGCATCCGCATGCGCCCTCGCCCTCGGGGCCTGCACCCCCGGAGACACCGCACAATCCTCGTCCAGCCCCGCAGCGAAGGGCGGAGGAGACGGCAACTACACGATCGCCGTCGTCCCCAAGGACGCCACCAACCCCTGGTTCGTCCGCATGGAAACCGGCGTCAAAAAGTACGCCGAAGACACCGGCATGAACGCGTTCCAGAAGGGCCCCGCTGAAACCGACGCCACCATGCAGGCCCAGGTCATCCAAGACCTCATCGCCCAAGGCGTCGACGCCATCTGCGTCGTCCCCGTCGACCCCGGCGCCATCGAACCCGTCCTCAAGCAGGCCATGGACGCAGGCATCGTCGTCGTCACCCACGAAGGAGCCTCCCAGCAGAACACGATGTACGACATCGAAGCCTTCAACAACACCGAATACGGTGCGTTCATCATGGACAACCTCGCCCAAGCCATGGGTGAAGAAGGCGTCTACACCACCATGGTCGGTCACGTCACCAACGCCTCCCACAACGAATGGGCAGACGGCGCCGTCGCCCACCAGAAGGAGAAGTACCCCAAGATGACGCTGCTCGAAGCCGAGCCCCGCGTCGAATCCCAGGACAACGGTGAAACCGCCTACCAGACCGCCAAGGAAGTCCTCAAGAAGTACCCCGAAGTCAAGGGCATCCTCGGCACCTCCTCCTTCGACGCGCCCGGCACCGCCCGCGCCATCGAAGAACTCGGCCTGAAGGGCAAGGTCTTCACCGCTGGTACGGGCATGCCCGCCGCCAACGCCCAGATCCTCAAGGACGGCTCCGTCTCCACCCTGACCCTCTGGGACCCTGCGGACGCTGGCTACGCCATGGCATCCCTGGCCACCAAGGTCCTCAACGGTGAAAAGATTGAAGACGGCGTGAACCTCGGCGTCAAGGGATACGAATCCATGCACTTCTCGCAAGGCTCCACCAAGGTCCTCGAAGGCAACGGCTGGATCCAGATCACCAAGGACAACGTCGACTCCCTCGGCTTCTAACCGTTTCACCGCACACGACCACCCGCGCGCCACGGCCTCGTCCCAATGAACGAGGCCGTGGCCGGGCCACCCCAGCGCGTGCACTGACGCTCGCGCACGAACAAACCTCCGCGAGCGGGCGACAGCCCCGCGCGGGGAGGCCCCGGGTCGGTACCACGCGTCGGAAAGGACACCACATGGACACCCCAGTGCTGGCGGTACGACACGTCAGCAAATCCTTCGCAGGCGTGCGAGCCCTGGTCGACATCGACCTCGACATCGCGCCCGGAGAAATCCACTGCCTCGCCGGAGAAAACGGGTCGGGCAAATCCACCCTCATCAAAGTCATCTCCGGAGTCCACACCCCCGAACAGGGCACGGTCTCCATTGGGGGCCACGAGTTTACGCGCCTGACACCCGCCGACGCCATCGACGCGGGCGTACGCGTCATCTACCAGGACTTCTCCATCTTCCCCAACCTCTCCGTCATGGAGAACATCGCGCTCGGCAGCGAAGTTGCCGCCGGACGCCGCCTCGTCAACCGCTCGCGCATGCATCGAAGTCGCCCGCGAAGCCGTCGCCAAAAATCGGCTTCCAGGTCGATCTCGACGAACTCGTCGGCAACCTCTCCGTCGCCGACAAACAGCTCGTCGCCATCAGCCGAGCACTCATGGGCGACGCGAAACTCATCATCATGGACGAGCCCACGACCGCCCTCACCAAGAAGGAAGTGCGCGCCCTCTTCGACATCGTCGCCGACCTGCAATCGCGCGGCATCGCGATCCTCTTCGTGTCCCACAAGCTCGAAGAAGTCTTCGAAATCGCGCAACGCTTCACCATCCTGAGAAGTGGACACAAGGTCATCACCTGCCCGAAGGAAGAACTCGACCGCGCCAGCTTCGCCCGACACATGACCGGGCGCGACTTCGACGAGGAGCGCTATCAGCCCGGCGACATCACCGACGCCCCGATTCTCCAGGTCGAGGGCGCCACCGTTGCCGGCGCCTTCGCCGACGCCTCCCTGAGCGTGCGCCCCGGCGAAATCCTCGGCATCACCGGCCTGCTGGGCTCCGGGCGCACCGAACTCGCCATGTCCCTCTTCGGGATGCTCCCCCTCGACTCCGGGCGCATCCGCGTCAAAGGCCAAGACGTCACCCTGCGAGGCGTGCGCGACGCGATCGCAGCCGGCATCGCCTACGTCCCCGAAGATCGACTCACCGAAGGCCTCTTCCTCTCGCGCTCGATCGGCGAAAACATCACGATCTCCGAAATGGAATCCTTCACCAAGGCCCTCGGATTCATCGACAAGAAAGCCATCCGCGACGAAGAGAAGAAGTGGGTGAAGCGCCTTGACGTCGTCACCCCCGACCCCGCCAACGCCGTCAACACCCTGTCGGGCGGCAACCAGCAAAAGGTTGTCCTGGCCAAGTGGCTCGCCACCAAGCCGTCCGTCCTCATCCTCAATGGACCCACCGTCGGCGTCGACATCGGCTCCAAATTCACGATCCACTCGATCCTGCGCGAACTCGCCGCGCAAGGCATGGCCGTCATCATCATCTCCGACGACATCGCCGAAGTGCTCACCAACTGCTCGACCATCGCGATCATGCGAGCTGGGCACCTGAGTGACCCGATCAACCCCGACACCCTCACCGAGGCCGAACTGACCCGGCTCCTGTCCGAAGACCAGGCCCCGGCCTCGTCGACTGAAGGGGGAGAAAACTAATGCCCCGACTCATCACGAAAGTCCTGCGCGCCAACGAATTCTGGGTGTTCCTGGTCATCGCGGCGCTCACCCTCGTCATCCAGGCCAGATCCGGACAGTTCTTTACGGCCAACAACCTCGTCGACCTCGCTGGCGCGATGGTGGTCCCCGGCCTCTTCGCCGTCGCCGCGCACCTCGTCCTCGTCTCCGGCGGCATCGACGTGTCCTTCCCGGCGCTGGCCTCCCTCGCGGTCTACGTGACCACGAAAGTCCTCGTCGACAACGGGTGGAACGGGCCCGTCATCGTGCCCTTCCTGATCGCAGCCGCCCTCGGCGCGATCCTCGGCGCATTCAACGGAATCTTCACCTCCAGGCTGACCGTCCCGACGCTGATCATCACCCTGGGCACCGCCAACGTCTTCAACGGCGTCATGCAAGGCGCGCTCAAGTCCGTGCAGATCAACACGATCCCCGAGTCCATGCGCTCCTTCGGATCCGCGTCCCTCTTCGTCGCCCGCAACGAGAGCTCCGGCCTGCAGTCCTCCATGCCCGTGTCTTTCCTGATCCTCGTCGCGGTCGTCGCGGTGGCCTTCTTCGTCACCCGCTACACGATGTTCGGACGCTCCCTCTTCGCCCTCGGCGGCGACGAGTCCGCGGCCGCCCGCGTCGGCTTCAAGGTGCGCGCCACCAAGTTCTGGCTCTACGTCCTCGTCGGCGTCATCGCCGCCCTGGCCGGCATGGTCCGCACCTGCTCCATGGGACAGATGCACCCCACCAACCTGCTGGGCATGGAAATGATGGTCATCGCAGCCGTCGTCCTGGGCGGCACCGCCATCACCGGCGGCAAGGGCTCGCTGACGGGCGTCATGCTCGGCACGCTGCTCATCGTCATCGTCCAAAACTCCATGATTCTCATGGGAATCCCGACGTTCTGGCAGGGCTTCGCCCTGGGCCTACTCATCATCGTGGGAACCGGCGTCTCCGCGCTTCAGGTCATGCGCGCCCGCCGCAACGCACACTAGGAGGACCACATGTCAACGCTTCTCGCATCCCCGCGCCTCGCTTTCCTCAAAAAGGACAGCTACATGACGCGACTGATCATCGTCTTCCTCCTCCTGCTCATCTTCTTCGCCGCCGTGCGCCCCGGCCCCTTCTTCGCCGTGCGCACCTGGCAGTCGATGGCCGTCCAATTCCCCGAATTCGGCCTCATGAGCCTGGGCGTCATGTTCACGATGTTCACCGCCGGCATCGACCTGTCCGTCGTCGCCATCGCCAACGTCACCTCGATATGCGCGGCCCTCACGTTGCGCTCCATGCTCGGCCCGGCCGTCACCCCCTCGGCGATGGGCATGGCCACCCTCATCGCGCTGGGCGTCGCCCTGGTGGTCGGGGTGGTGTGCGGGCTCATCAACGGCACGCTCGTTGCGGTCCTCAAGATCCCACCCATCCTGGCCACCCTCAGCACCCTCGAGCTCTTCGGCGGCGTCGCCCTCATCCTTACCCAAAGGCAAAGCCCGTCTCCGGTGTCCCCGCAGCGTTCGGAGCCGTGTTCACCGGGAAGGTGGCCGGCCTCGTCCCCATCCCCCTCGTCGTGTTCCTCGTGTGCGCGGCCGTCGCGGGAATCATCGTCGCCTTCACGGGCTTTGGGACCACGATCCTCATGCTCGGCACGAACGACACTGCGGCGCGCTTCTCGGGCCTGAAAGTGAAGAGCCTGCTGATCCGCACCTACGTGCTCTCCGGTGTCATGGCCGCCATGGCCGGCATCGTCATGCTCGCGAACTACAACTCCGCGAAAGCCGACTACGGCGCCTCCTACACGCTGCTCACCGTCCTCATCGTCGTCCTCGGCGGCGTCAACCCCAACGGCGGATCTGGGCGCCTGGGCGGCGTACTCCTGTCCATCCTCATGCTCCAGGTCCTCTCCTCCGGCCTGAACATGTTCCCCGACATCTCCAACTTCTACAGGCCCCTCATCTGGGGTGGCGTGCTGCTGCTCGTCATCTGCATGAACGAGGGCCTCTTCTCCTTTACCAAACTGCGCAGACTCAGGAAAGGACACGCGCATGCTGACAGCTAAAGACAAGCACGTCGTCGTCGGTGCCGACTTCGCGGGGTACCCCCTCAAGGAGGCCGTCAAAGCACACCTCGAGGAGCGCGGCTGGACCGTCACCGACCTGACGCCCGACGCCGACACCGCGCCCATGTACCACCGCGTCGGCTTCATGCTCGGCGCTCAGATCGCCGAAGGAAAGTTCGAACGCGCCCTCGCCTTCTGTGGCACCGGCATGGGCATCCACATCGCTGCCTCCAAGTGCCCCCACGTGCACGCCGCGGTGTGCGAATCTGTGCCCGCCGCACGCCGCTGTGCCGCCGCCAACAACGCGAACCTGCTCGCCATGGGCGCCTTCTACGTCGCCCCACGCACCGGGATGGCCATGGCCGACGCGTTCCTCGAGTCGTCGCTCGGGTCCGGGTACGAGGACTGGGACGGCTTCTACGAGTACCACCGTATCGGGTACGACGAATGCGAAAACTTCGACTACGAGGCCTACAAGGCCAACGGGTTTGAGGTCGTCAACCCGGGGTTTGCTGTTTTGGCGGAGCAGCCCAAGGGGCTGGCGTACTGAGGTTGTGATGATGTGACAGGGGTGGGGGCTCCCGGTTGGGAGCCCCCACCCCTGTTTGTATGCGATGTCGGGGTGCTGAGGCCTCGCCTCACCAGTTACCCAAGCCCAGGTAGTACAGCGGGTGGGTGAGGATCGCGACGACGCGGTCAGCGTCACGAGGATGCGTTTCTTGGTGCTCATGTGTGGCTCCTTTGTGGGGTTGTGAGTGCTGCGTGGGCCTGCGCGAGGATGTCGTTGACGAGGTCGACGCCTTGAGGTGTGGCCAGGAGTGGACGGTCCTCGGGGTGCTCGTTGAAGTGCCGGATGAGGGGCGTCGAGGCCGGTGAAGGGATGCCGATGCGCTCGGACGAGATACCCCATGGTCCGTCGTATGTGTCGGGGTCTGCTTCGAGAAATATCGTTGGATGGATGATGTCATCGATGGTGACGTTATCCTTCCACAGGATGGTGACGTCCCGGTCGTTGGAGTCTTCCTCGACGGACAGTAGCTCCGGGAAGTGGAAGGATATTCGGCTCTTCGCATTTTGGGGTGTGGGGGTGGTGTTGGCATGGGGTCGGGGCCTGCCCGATGATTGAGGTTGCGACACTTCAAACGCTGGGAGGCCCCGACATGTCTCATGCTACCTTTTCCGCTCCGGATATGACGGCCTATTGCGGGTTGGAGGAGCTGGGCTTAGTGGCTGTGGGGATGCGCTGCCAGGGGGCGGGTTCGTCCTGAAGTGCCGTGCCGCTAGTCCTGCTCGGTTGTGTCCAGGGTGTGGGCGCCCGGGGTATTCGCTGGGGTCGCGTACCCGGCGTTTAGCGCACGAACCGCGGGGGCATCAGCCCACAACGCTGGCGGTGTATGTGGGGCGTTACCGATGTCGCGCGTGTTCTCGTTCCTGGTGTGATGACATCAGCCAGGTGGCTCCCCACGCGCCAAACTCTCCTTTGGGGCCTTGCGCTGGGGACTTGTGTGCTTGATCGCTGACAATATGTCCATGAATCGGATCGCCGCTCACCTGGCGGTAGCCTGGCATACCGCCAACGAGGCGATACTGGCCTATGGGGAAGAACTCCTGCTGGCGGATTCGACTCGTTTTGAAGGCGTGCGCGTCATTGGGGTTGATGAGCACGTGTGGCGTCATCGGGGTGGGGACAAGTACGCCACGGTGATCGTGGACTTGACCCCTGTACGCGACCATACTGGCCCGGCCCGCCTCCTGGACGTGGTGCAAGGCCGCTCCACACGCGTCTTGTCTTCCTGGCTGGCCGCGTGCCCCCAAGAATGGAAGGACAACATCGAGATCGTGGCGATGGATGGGTTCAGTGGCTTCAAAAGCGCAGCAGTCAGCCAGCTTCCAGGGGCGGTGGCGGTGATGGATCCCTTCCACGTTGTTCATATCGCTATCGACGCCTAGAGCAGTGCCGCCAGCGCGTCCAGCAAGAAACCCTGGGGCATCGCGGCCGCAAGGGCGACCCCTTGTACGCGGCCCGCAAAACGCTCCTGACCGGTACTGACATCCTCACCGACACATCCCAAGCGCGCTTGGATGCCTTATTCGCCTGCCCCGACCACGCTGACGTGCACACCACCTGGAGGATCTACCAGGACCTCTTAGCGGCCTACCGTGATCGTGACCCCAGGCGCGGCAAAAACACCCTCCACCAGCTCATCACGACGCTCACCCGCCCGGACTTGCCACACACATGCATCGAACTAGCCCATGGGCAGAACCTTCACACGCAGAGCCAGGGACATCCTGGCCTACTTCGACCACCCCCACACCAGCAACGGCCCCACCGAAGCCATCAACGGACGCCTCGAACACCTCCGCGGCATCGCCCAAGGATTCATCAACCACCGAAACTACCGCCTACGCTGCCTCCTCCACTCCGGGGGATTCCACCACCTCCTACACCCTTAAATGCGAAGAGCCGGATATTCCCTCAGGGGTCAGAGTTGTCTTTTTGCTTGTCAGTCAGGGCGATGACGAGATCCTTGCCGGGGTTACGTGTGCACTCGAGATAGGCCATGGACGCAACGGCGAACACATACATCGCGGCGTGGAAGGGCTGTCCGGTCGTGAAACCCGCGGCCATCGTCCCGCCCGCGAAGGCGTAGAGCAGGAATCCGGTTGTGATGAGCGCGATGGATTGATGGTTGCCCGGAATGACGATGGAACCGTCCTCGTAATGGGGGCGCGATGGCTAGAACGGACGCACACTCATTTCGACGAGGTGGGGAAGTGCTGCGCACAGATACAGGGGGAACCAGATAAAAAGCAGCTGTAGCGGGCCGATGCGAATGAATGAGAAAACCCAGTAGGCACTCACCGCCAGGACGGCGTTAACGACAATGGTGATCGCAGTGAGCTTCCACAAGTCTCGCGCAGCCAGGTCCACGCCTCGAGGAGAACTGTCGTGGGGTCTTCTTGCCAAAAATGAGGAAGGGCGAGCCGCGGCTACCACCTCACCTGGGCGCAGGTGACCTGCCTCCGAAGGGCGCGGAAAGGCTCGTTGTTCATGCTCCGACGCTACCAGGATTGTGACGGAGGCAGCAAGCATGAGTATCTGAGTGCCTTCCTGAGAACCAGAAGCCCTGATTCGGCATCTGATGAAACCGGCGACGCCTTTGCGGTTGTTCGGCGAGGGGTGCATGTAACCGGCGACGCCTTTGCGGGCGGAAAATGGCCTGAAATTGGCTGTTTTGTGGGAGCAGAGGTGTCAGCGGTTTCATTTCGTGGCAGTGATCCACCTGCATTGGTGTCATTGGTTTCAGGCGAGGCGGTCGGCGGGTGTTGGGAGTCTGCCCCCCAGAAAAGTCGCACGTAATTCGATTGGGAGAAGTTTCAATAAAGTCGGAAAACGTTGCAATTCCAACGATCATATTTCAGAATTTGAAAGGGATGTGGGGGAATTACGTGCGAAATTGCGTGTGGGTTCAGGAATGAGGGGCGTGAGGGCTGGGTGCGAGGGCTGGGGGCGAGGGACGGGGTCCCAGTAGGCGCTTGGCTGCGGTGCCCGTGGGCGGTGGCGGGGCCTGGCCGGGCTTCGAGGCGACGCGCCGAGCGAAGCTCGCGGCGCGGACGGCGAGCGGGCGGGCCGCCGCCCACGGGCACATAAAGCAGCCCGGACCGACGAAAAACGCCCGCCCAGCCACCATCGTTCACAGCTTGACAGCAACACTCCCAAAAGTCATATGAGAAATATGAGAGCTTCATAGGTTCTTCATAGGGTCGCGTGGGGAAATTGGTGCATCGACAAAAGGAGACACCAATGACCGCCCTGATTCTGATCGCCATTGACCTGGTTGCCATGGCTGCCCTCGTGTTCGGCCTGTACTTCCCACGGCACCGCCGCGCTGACCTGGTCGCAGCCTTCCTCGGTGTGAATGTCGGCGTCCTCGCCGTCACGATCATCCTCGCGAACTCGACCGTGAGCGCGGGCCTCGGCCTCGGACTCTTCGGTGTTCTCTCGATCATCCGACTGCGTTCGGATCAGATCTCGCAGACGGAAATCGCCTACTACTTCGCGTCGCTGGCTCTGGGCCTGCTGACTGGCATGTCCTCGGCGGTGACCCCGCTGCTGGGAGGGACTGATCGCCCTGATCCTCGTGGCCCTGGCCTTCGGCGACTCGAAGCTGGTCTTCGGCCGCTACACCTCGCAGACCGTCCAGCTGGACCGCGCGATCGCCGATCCCGCCGAGCTGAAGGCAGCCCGTCGAGCAGCGCCTGCGGTGCGTCCGTCGCCTCGGTCAATGTCGTCAAGCTCGACCTCGTGAACGACCTGACTCTCGTGGACGTGCGCTCGAAGGTCGCCTGACCCGCCAGGCTGACCCGCCGACCCGCCACCCCACCAGCAGACACCCCGCAGACCACCACTACCAAGGACACGACTCGCATGAACGCCACCCTGAACTCGATTCTCGCCGACCTCGACTCGATCGGCCTCGATGAACTGAATAAGCGCGCGGCGATGCTGACCCGAGTGGACCGCAAGTACGCGCTGGACGGCGCCACGGCCTCGGCGATTCTGAGCCACCTCCCCGAGGATGTGAAGGTTCTGCGCATCGGCGGCCAGGTGTCACAGGGTTACGCCTCCACCTACTACGACACTCCCGACATGGATTCGTACCTGCTGACTGCGCTCAAGCGTCGCCGTCGTTTTAAGGTCCGCACCCGCTCCTACCTCTCGTCGGGCGCTTCGTTCCTGGAGGTCAAGACCCGCGGCCCGCGCGGCGTGACCGTCAAGAAGCGCATACCGATCTCTTGGGACGAGGCCGGGGCTCCTCTCGCGGGCGAGCGCCTCCAGTGGGTGGCCGGCAAGGTCGAGAAGACGGGATACGGCCACCTGGTGCCTGCCCTCGAGCCGGTCCTGGCTGGATCCTACGAGCGCAACACCGTGCTCCTGCCTGGTGGCGTGGGACGCGCGACGGTGGATACGAATCTGTTGTGGCGCTCGCTGCGCACGGACGGCACTGAGGTTGCTCGCGCCGACCTGGTCATCATCGAAACGAAGTCGGGTGCGACCCCATCCGTGGTGGACCACCTCCTGTGGGAGGGACGGCGTTCGCCCCGTGACAGATCTCCAAGTACGGGACCGCGATGGCCGCCATGCACCACCTGCCCAGCGAACAAGTGGCATCGCACGCTGGACCGTTACTTTCATGAATACGTGGAGGCCCCCGAGTTCACGCACGACGCGCCCCTCGCGATGGCGGCCTGACAGACCTAACATCGGCGCCTGCGGTTTCGACAGCACACGAAACGCAAGCGCACACCATAAGAAACACAAGCCTTAAGCACACGAAAGAGACATACATATGAAAGCCCTTCAGAAAGATCTGGACACCCCGCCCGGACGATCGGCGCGATCGCCCTCGTCGGAACGCTGGCACTGGGCGCGTGCAGCTCCTCGAGCGTGACCTCCTCGGCTCCGCGACGACCACCGCCACCGCGACCGTCGCGGCTGCCGGAACCAACGGCGACACGACCGCGCCGCCCACCGCGGCCGACGCCCTGGCATCGAACGCGAAGGCCTCCCACGTGGAGGACAGCGACTGGAAGGCCTCGGACGCCGTCGACGTGACGCTCAGTGGAACGACCGCGACCTCCTCGTCCGACGCGGTGAGCGTGAGCGACGGCGTGCTGACCATCTCCAAGGCCGGCGTCTACAAGCTCAGCGGCTCCTTCACCGGCAAGGTCGTCGTAGCCGCAGGGACCGAGGACCAGGGTCATCCTGATCCTCGACAACGCGACCATCACCTCGTCCACGGGCGCCGCGATCGAGGGCGACCAGCGGCGACGACCTCGTCCTGTCTCTCGAGGGCACCTCGACGATCACCGACGGAACCTACACCGGCACGGAGGACGCGAACGCCGCCATCTACGCCGACATGGACCTGACGATCACCGGGGGCGGGCACGCTCAACGTGACCTCCGGCGCCTCGGACGCGATCACCTCCAGGACGACCTGTACGTCCTGAGCGGCACGATCAACGCGACCGCCTCGGACGACGGCCTGCGCGGCAAGGACTCCCCTGACTGATTGCCGGCGGAACCGTCACCGTGAACTCCGGCGGCGACGCCCTCAAGTCCGACCAGGACAACGACGACACCAAGGGCTACGTGTCCATCGTGGACGGCACCGTCACCCCTGACCTCGGGCGGCGACGGCATCGACGCGTCCACCGACGCGATCGTCACCGGCGGCACCCTGTCGATCACCTCGGGCGGCGGTGCCTCGACCGGCAAGCCCTCCACGGGCTCGACCAAGGGCATCAAGGCGCAGACCTACATCATCGTCGACGGCGGCACGACCACCATCGACGCCGGGGATGACGCCATCCACTCCAACGGCGCCCTGCGCCTGAGCTCCGGCACGATCACCGCCGCCTCCGGCGATGATGGCGTGCACACCGAGGTCGCGGCCGTCCTGGACGGCGCAACCGTGACCGTCACGCAGTCGAACGAGGCCCTCGAGGGCGGCCTCATCACGATCTCCGACGGCACCGTCGACCTGACCTCGAGCGACGACGGCATCAACGCCTCGGGCTCGATCACCGTCGAGGCCGGCCTGGCCGCCGCCGAGTCCGCCGGATCGACCGTCCCGATCGACGCGACCACCGACACCGCCGACGACCGCCGGGCTCGCAGATGGGCCCCGGCGATCGGGGTGGCGGCCCCGGCTGAGGCGAATGACGGCGGCTCGATGGAAGACACCGGCGAGCAGCTCACCATCACCGGCGGCACCGTGACCGTCAACGCGAACGGCGACGGCCTCGACTCAACGGCTCGCTGACCATCAGCGGCGGCACGACGACCGTCTACGGCCCGGTCGTCCGGCGCGAACGGTGCCCTGGATTCCAACGGCGCCATGAGCATCACGGGCGGTACGGTCATCGCCTTCGCGACCAACGAGATGGTGGAGACTCCGACCACGACCGACGGACAGGGCTGGGTCTCCGCATGCGCGACCGGGGTCCGCCGGGTCGACGGCGACGATCGCGGACTCCTCCGGTGCCGTCCTGGGCACCTACACCTCGCTCAAGGCCTTCGGTAATGTCATCTACTCGACCTCCGGCATGAGCAACGGCTCCACCTACACGGTGAGCGTCGATGGCACATCCACCGAGGCGACCGCCGGCCAGGGCGGCATGGGGATGGGCGGACAGCCCCCGGCCGGCGGCCCGGGTCAGGGCGGTCAGCCCCCGGCGGGCGGTCCGGGTCAGGGCGGTCAGCCCCCGGCCGCACCCCAGGGCTGAGGCTTCCCAGTAGTGCGCCCGCGTGATTGTCGACACGCGGGGCGCACGCTTATGCCTGCGCCACGTCCTCATCAACGAGGCCTGGGCCGGGATCTCACGGTCACGCCGTCACTCGCCACCCCCGGGATCAGCGCAACTAAACTTGAACCAGAGGACGAGGCCCCGGCCTCGTCAATAAGGAACGAAAGGACCCCTCATGCTCCCCTCCGAAAAACTCGCCGAGCTCGGCCTCGAACTGCCGGCCGTCGCCACGCCCGTCGCCGCGTACGTGCCCGCCGTCATCGACCGTGGCGTCGTGCGCACCTCCGGCCAGATCCCCTGTCGTGAACGGCGAGCCCGTGTGCATCGGCGCGGTCGGCGAGGACGGTGCGGACCCCGAGGACGCCAAGGACGCGGCGCGCGTGTGCGCCCTCAACGCCCTGGCTGCTGCGGCTTCCGTCGCGGGCGGCATCGACAACCTCGCGGGCGTCGTGAAGGTCGTGGGCTTTGTGTCCTCGCGCCCCGACTTCTACGGGCAGGCTGGCGTCATCAACGGCGCCTCGGAGCTGTTCGGCGAGATCTTCGGCAGCCAGCACGCGCGCAGTGCCGTGGGCGTCGCCGCGCTGCCCCTCAACGTCAGCGTCGAGGTCGAGGCCGAGTTCCTCATTAAGTGAACGCGCGGGCGCGGCTGAGGCATGCCTACACTGGGTAAGGTTCGCTGAAATGGCCCGTCGGGCCGAAGGATAAGGAAAAGACATGACTGACCGTCAGATGTTCAAGCTGGTCGACGCCAACACCGTCCCGTCCACGGACGGCGGCTGCGGGTGCGGCTGCGGTGGCGAAGGTAAGAAGGAACGCGCGGAGCAGGCCCCCGAGCAGGGTGGCTGCGGCTGCGGCGGCCACGACGGCGCTGCGGGCTGCCGAGCGTCCCCACGAGATGGCTGCCGAGCCCATGACCTCCACCGCTGGGCGGCTGCGGCTGCGGTGGCGACGGCGCCCCGACGACGGCAACGTGCACGCTGGCGGCGCCGGCGTCATCCACCGTCCCCGGCGCGGACGAGCTGGTCATCCACTCGATTCCCCCGCGTCGTGCGCCACGCGGTCCTCTTCGCGGCGGTCGATAACCTGCCCGTCGGCGAGAACATCCAGATCTGCGCACCCCACCAGCCTGGGCCGCTGTTCGCGCACCTGCAGGACTCCGAGCAGCACTACCGCGTGGAGACCCTCGAGGTCGGCCCCGTGGATTGGCGCTACCGCATCACGCGTCTCGCCTGAGGCTCTTTGACACGCCGAGGCCGTGGCCGGCTCTCGCTTTCCCGCGGGACTGGCCGCGGCCTCGTCGTATGCGCGCGAAGATGGGCACCTGATTGGGTGTCCATTCGCGTGCCTGGGAGCGCCTGACCCGGTACCGTTGGTGTATGAGCTTCTTTGACATGACTTCTGACGCCGACGTTGAGGACGACCTGGATCGCGTCGAGACCGACGTGGTCGTGGACTGCGACATTGAGGCCGCGTGGGCGCTCGTGTCGGAGCCGGGCTGGTGGGTCAACGACGGCCCGCTGGGTGACCACGAGGTGAGCCTCGGGGACGACGGCATCTATCGCGTGAGCGACCCGGACGCTGGCGACTGGCTGATCGAGAAGGCCGACGAGGATCCGATGGATGTCGTCGCCTTCCGCTGGTACCCGCTGGCCGACGACGAGCTGCCGGACGAGTACGCGACCCGCGTCGAGGTCTCCCTGTCCGAGGAGCGCGGCGGCGTCGCGATCCACGTCGAGGAGTTGGGTCTGGCGTCGGTCTCCGACGACGAGGCCGAGGCCCGCCAGGCGTACGAGGATGCGATCGGCATGTGGGAACAGGGTCCTGGTCGCGGCGAAGAACTACCTCGAGGGTCGCTGAGCGTCGCAATGAGCTGAATGGCAACCCCAGCAGCCTCACGGCTGCGGGGGTTTGTTGGTGGCGCGGGAACGCGATGGTGGGATAGCGGGGTGGTGAGCTGAGTGCCCGTCCGGGTGTGCCCCCAAAATTTCGCATGCAATTCCCCTGTGGGTGCTTCAACAATTGAAGTCAGAACGTTGGAATTCTGCGGTTTTTAGGGTGCTGCTAGGTATGGTCGCCAGGGAATTGCATGCGAAATTGGTGAGGATCGACGTGTTAACTCCACTGTGCGCGCGGCGACGCCGGGTCCGGCCGCGTGCCTCGTCGCGCCTACGCTGCGTGCCTGGCCGCGAGCCCCGTCGCGCCTACTTCGCCGCCTGCTCGGCCTCTCGTGCCTCGCGCGCCACTTTCTTGGCGCGGGCGTGCGCCTCGACCTCTTCGGGGGTGAGGGGGCCCTGTGTGGTGCCTTCGCTGCCGTCGGTGCGCTCCCAAGAAATGGCGAGGCTGTCGCGTGCGCCGAAGCGCGCCAGGTGGATGCCGACGATGAATTCGAGGCGATCGGCGCGCTCGGGCTCCGTGCGCAGCTCGAGCCGCAGATCAGACGGCAATGCGATGACGTCGAAACGCCCCAGGACCGGACCCTCGCGGTCGAACAGCAGGTATCCGCTGCCCGCCTCCTCGTCCCACGAGCCCGTGATCTTGTGTGCCATGTGGCTGACGAGCTGCTTGCCGTAGCGCGCGGCCCGCTCGGTGGGAACGGTGGCCACGGAAATCAGGGGGTACGAGGCCTCGGCCGTTGAAGGGGTGGTGGTCTCACCCGTCGGGGGCGTCGGATTCCGCGTCATAAGGCAAACCTAACTTGAATACTTGCGGGCTGCCACGCGTAGCTCTGGATTCGGTCATGAGCGCACCCGTGCGGTAGCGTTGGATAGTCAAGCACGTCGCGAGAGCGCGCAAAGGCCGCGCAAAACGCCCCAGGTGGGGCGGGAGCAGGCGGAAGGAATTACGATGACAGTTGAGAATGTCGAACACGGTGAGCCCCATCAGGGTGGCGAAAAGCTCCAGCGCACGCTGCAAAAACCGCCACATTCAGCTGATCGCCATCGGTGGTGCGATCGGTACGGGCCTGTTCATGGGCTCGGGTAAGACGATCTCCGTCGCGGGCCCCTCGATCCTGCTGGTCTACATGATCATCGGCGCGGTCCTGTTCCTGTTCATGCGCACGCTCGGTGAGCTGCTGCTCTCCGACCACAAGTACGCGACCTTCGCGGACATCGCTCGCGACCTCATCGGCCCGTGGGCCGGCTTTGTGACGGGCTGGACGTACTGGGCGTGTTGGGTCGTCACAGGCGTTGCCGACATGATCGCGATCACCGGCTACACGCACTTCTGGTGGCCGGACCTGCCCGCGTGGATCCCCATCGGCGCGACGACTCTGCTGCTCTTCGCCCTCAACGCGATGACGGTCAAGGCCTTTGGTGAGACGGAGTTCTGGTTCGCGCTCGTCAAGATCGTCGCGATCATCTCCCTGGTCATCGTGGGTTTCGGCATGGTCGCGATGGGCACGGTTGACGAGGAGGGCACCATGGCCGCGGTCTCGAACCTGTGGAGCCACGGCGGCTTCTTCCCGACTGGGTTTACCGGCTTCCTCGGCGGTTTCCAGATCGCCCTCTTCGCGTTCATCGGCATCGAGATGGTCGGCACGACGGTCGCCGAGACCGACGACCCGGACAACACTCTGCCCAAGGCCGTCAACTCCATCCCCGTTCGCATCATGCTCTTCTACGTGGCGGCGCTCGCGGCCATCATGATGGTGACTCCCTGGGATCAGGTGAGCCCCGAGAAATCGCCCTTTGTCACGATGTTCTCGCTGACCGGCCTCGGTGCCGCCGCCACGATCGTCAACCTGGTGGTCCTCTCCTCGGCCGCCTCGAGCGCGAACTCGGGCATCTACTCCACGTCGCGCATGCTCTACGGCCTGGCCCGCCAGGAGCAGGCGCCCGGTGTCTTCGCTCGCCTCTCCGGCCATCATGTGCCTCTCAATGCCCTGTTCCTGTCGTGCGTGTGCCTGCTGTCGGGCATCGTCATCATGGGGATGGGTGGCTCGATCTCTGCGGCGTTCACGTTGGTGACCTCCGTGTCGGCAACGCTGTTCATGGGCGTGTGGGTCGTCATCGTCGTGTCCTACCTGGTGTACCTGCGCAAGCGCCCCCAGTTGCATGCGGCCTCCAGGTTCAAGGCCCCCGGCGGCGCGATCAGCGCCTGGATCGTCCTGGCCTTCATGGGTTGCATGGGCGTCATCCTGGCGATGTGGGACGACACCCGCCCCGGCCTCGTCTATTCACTGATTTGGATCGTGTTCATCGTGGGCGCGGCCTTCGCGAACCGTCATTTCCTGCTGCGTCGCGCGTCGCGCGGGGTCCTCGGTGACGGGGGCACGGGCGAGGGTCCGCACAACGGTCCTCACCTGCATGAGTAGCGGAGCCCATAGTTAGTGACTATGCTGACCAACGTGCCACGGGAGCTCGAACCGAGCTGAGAGGGGACCACCCCCGACCGTAGAACCTGATCCGGATCATACCGGCGTAGGAAGGCTCTTCCCTCGTGGCCGCCGTGCAACACGAAGGGAGTATTCTCGCATGGCATCCACTGCTCCGTCCCTCCGCTGGAGGGTCATTGACATCGTCACCGCCGCCGTCCTGGGCGTCGCGTGTGGCCTTATTTTCGTCGTCTGGAACCAAGTGGGCGGTGCTAGCTACGAGTTCCTCAAGACCATCGGCCCCGGCGTCGGTGGCCTGGTCACGGGCGTCTGGCTGCTGGGCGGCACGCTCGGCGGCTACGTCATCCGCAAGCCCGGTGCCGCGTTCTTCGTCGAGCTGATGGCCGCGACCGTCTCTATGGCCTTGGGCTCCCAGTGGGCCGTCGAGACCATCTACTCGGGTCTCGCGCAGGGCCTCGGTGCGGAGGTCGTCTTCGCGCTGGTTGCATACCGCCGCTTCAACGCGATGATCGTGGGCGCTGCCGGCGCCGTGTCCTTCGCGTTCGAGTGGGTCCTCGAGCTCTTCCTCTCTGGTCACCTCGCGAAGGGCGCGCTCTACAACGCAATCTACCTCGTGTGCGGCATGGCGTCGGGCATCGTCCTGGCGGGCCTGCTCGCGTGGGCGCTGACGAACGCGCTCGCGAAGACGGGTGCCCTGGATCGCTTCGCCTCCGGCCGTGGAGCGCGTGAGCTTGTCTGATTCCCGACCCATGGACGAGGCCCTCCGCCTCCCCGCGCCCTGTTTCCTCGCCCGGTGCCCCGGTTGCGCTGGGTGAGGGGGCGGGCGCGCGCGTGTGCGCGCGCGGCTGGGGATGGCGTCACGCCGGGCGCAAGAACGCCGCGCTGTCGGGTGTTGATCTCGATATCGCGCCGGGCGAGCGTGTGCTGGTGCTGGGCCCGTCTGGGTCGGGCAAGTCGACGCTCATGGGCGGCTTGGCTGGCCTGCTGGGCGGCGCCGAGGAGGGCGAGGCCACCGGCACGCTCACCGTCGACGGCGTCGCCCCGGCCGATGCCAGGGGCCGCGTGGGCCTGCTCATGCAGGACCCCGAGGCCCAGGTGGTCCTGGCTCGCGTGGGCGACGACGTGGCCTTCGGCATGGAGAACTTGGGGGTTGCGCGCGAGGAGATCTGGCCTCGCGTGGAGAATTCGCTCGAGGCCGTGGGCCTGAGCGTCCCCCTCGATCATTCGACGACGGAGCTGTCGGGCGGGCAGAAGCAGCGCCTGGCGCTCGCGTCGATCCTCGCGATGGGCCCGGGCCTGCTGCTCCTGGACGAGCCCACCGCGAACCTGGACCCGAGCGGCGTCGCCGAGGTGCGCGCCGCCGTCGAGGCCGTCGTCGAGCGCACGGGCGCGACCGTGGTCGTCGTGGAGCACCGTGTCGACGTGTGGGCCTCCCTCGTGGACCGCGTCATCGTGGTTGCGGACGGCGCGATCGCCGCCGACGGCCCCCTCAACGAGGTCCTCGCGCAGCAGGGCGACGCCCTGCGCGAGCGCGGCATCTGGCTTCCCGGCGACGATGTCGCCGCCGAGTCGGCCCCGCCCCCGAGGTCACCCCGGCCTCGTCGGAGGCCACCCCGATCGCCCGCGTCGCCGACCTGACGATTGGTTATAACCAGGATGCCCCCGTGCGCAGCGGTATCGACCTGACGATCGCGCGCGGGGTCTCCACCTGCATCGTTGGCGCTAACGGTGCCGGAAAATCGACGTTCGCGCTCACCCTCGCGGGCCTCCTTCCACCCCTGGAGGGCACCGTCGAGGTCGAAACCTCCGACGGCACGGCAGGCGACCCCCACGAGTGGAGCAGCAAGCAGCTCCTGGGCCGCATGTCGATGGTCTTCCAGGAGCCCGAATACCAGTTCCTGGCCGCCACCGTCGCCGAGGAGCTCGCGATTGGCCCGCGCGCGGCCGGCATGAGCGAGGCGGAGATCGCCCCCCTCGTCGACGAACACCTCGAGGCCCTGGGCCTGACGAAACTCGCGCGCGCCAACCCCATGACCCTGTCGGGCGGAGAGAAGCGCCGCTTGTCGGTGGCGACCGCGCTCATCAGCGCCCCCGAGCTGCTCATCCTCGACGAGCCGACCTTCGGCCAGGACCGCGGCACGTGGCTGGGCCTCGTGCGCCTCCTGCGCGCCGCCCTCGAGCGCGGCGTCACCCTGGTGTCAATCACGCACGACCCCGCGTTCGTGGCCGCGATGGGCCAGCGCGTCGTCGACCTCGGGCAGGTCGGGACGCGCGGCGCGACCCCCGCTGCTCCCACGGACGAGGCCGGGGCCGCCTCCGCCGGTAACGCTCACGATGAGGGCGCGAAGCCCGTTGCCCGAGGCCTCCTCGCGCGCACGAATCCCGTTGCCCGGGTGCTCGCCCTTCTGGTCGCCACGACCCCGCTGCTGATCACGATCGACCCGGTGAGCGCGGGCGTAGCACTCGCCCTCGAGCTCGCGCTCATGCCCCTGTCGGGCGTGTCGGCGCGCAGCTTCTTCCTGAAGGCGACGCCGCTGCTCGTGGCCGCTCCGCTCGGCGCGCTGTCTATGCTGCTCTACGCCTCGCCGGGCGGAACCGTGTACTGGCAGTTCGGGCCGGCAGCGATCTCGGATCACTCCATATGGCTGGCGCTGGGGATCGGCCTGCGCATGTGCGCGATCGTCATGCCCGCAATCGCCCTGCTCGACCGCATCGATCCGACCGACATGGGCGACGGCCTCGCGCAGGTCCTGCACCTGCCCGCCCGTCCCGTGCTGGCTGCGCTCGCGGGTGCGCGCATGACCTCGCTGATGGCGGCCGACTGGAAGGCCCTCGAGCGGGCTCGGCGCGCCCGAGGCGTTGGTGACGCCTCGCGCATCCGCTCCTTCCTGCGCGGCTCCTTCTCGCTGCTGGTCTTCGCGCTGCGTCGCTCCGGCAAGCTGGCCACCACCATGGAGGCCCGGGGCTTCGGCGCGCAAGGAAGGCGCACGTGGGCGCGCGTGTCGTGCCTGAGCGTCGCCGACGCCGTCCTCATGGTTGTCGCCATCGTCCTGCCCGCGATCGCTCTGGCCGCGAGCATCTGGGCGGGCACCTTCGCCCTGGTAGGCCGATGAGCGAGCTGACCTGGGAGGACGCGCGCGGGGGAGCGGGCCTGCGGGTCACCGTCCCCGTCGCGATGAGTCCCGACCAGGCCGCCCGAGACCTCGCCCCCCGCCTGAGTGCCCTGGCGGGGGAGCGGGCCCCGGCCTCGTCCCACGGTGAAGGCGCGCGAGCACAGCGCGCTGTCCCGGTCGTCACGATCGACGGCTACTCCGGCTCCGGGAAGTCCACGCTGGCCGCCGCGCTCGCTCGGCTCGTGAACGGCTGGCAGGTGCTGCACCTCGACGACTGGTACCCCGGCTGGGACGGCCTCGAGGCGGGCGGCGACATCGCGCGGCGAATCGCCGCCGACCTGCGGGGAGGACGTGCCTCCTCGTACGAGGCCTGGGATTGGGAGAATGGCACAACCGGGGCGACGATCCGCGTCCCCCTCGTCCCGACTATCATCGAGGGCTGCGGTGCCATCGAGGCCGAGGCCGATCTCGCCATCTGGATCGCCGACCCCGGCGAGGACGAACGGCGCGCTCGTGCGCTTGCGCGCGACGGGCAGACCTATGCGCCGCATTGGCAGCGGTGGGCCGAGCAGGATCTGGGGCGCTCGCTACCATAGGTGTATGCTGCCGCCGCACCCTGAACCACCGCTGTGGGCGTGGCTCCTTGTCGGGGCCATCGATTTCGTCATCCGCGTTGTCGCTTTGGGGGTTGTGCCCAAGCATCGCCGCGCCTCGACGTCGACCGCGTGGCTGCTGCTGATCTTCCTGTGGCCTCTCTTGGGCGTGCCCCTGTACGTCATCTTTGGCTCCTGGTGGGCGATGGGCCGACGCCTCGACGACGACCCCGAGGCCAGCCAGCTGGTCGAGGACATCGTGGCCGGCTCGACCGCGCCCGAACCTGAGTCCTACGAGGTGCCCACGGGACCCGACGGCCTGCCCGCAGGAACGGACGATGACACCGCCTCGATCATGCGTCTGGCGGGCAACCTGAACGGTTTCCCGGCCTCGGTGGGGCGGGTCGGCCGACTCTACAACGACACTGCCGAGACCTTTAGGGCCATGGCCGCCAGCATCGACGCGGCGATCCACCACGTGAACGCCCTGTACTACCAGACCTCGTGGGACGAGTACACGGCTCCCTTCTACGAGGCCCTCGAGCGCGCGGTCGCACGCGGCGTTACCGTCCGCCTGCTCGTCGATCACCACGGCATGCGCACGATCCCGGGCCACAGGGACTTCCGCCGCCGCCTGAACGCGATGGGCATCGAATGGCACGAGATGCTGCCCTTCGCGCCGCTGCGCGGCCAGATCCGCCGTCCGGATCTGCGCAACCACCGCAAGATCCTCGTTATCGATGGGCGCGAGGCCTACATTGGTTCCCACAACCTCGTGGCACCCGACTACGACACCCCGTCGTACGCGAAGGCCGGCCTGCTCTACGACGACACGAGCGTGTCCGTCACCGGGCCCGTCGTCGCCCAGATCCAGGCGGTTTTTGCCGTGGACTGGTACTACGCGTGCAAGCAGGTCCTCACCCCCGACGTCCTCACCCCGCCCGCCGCGGAGGTTGCGGCAGAGCGCGAGGGGGAGCAGGCCTCGGCAATGCAGATCATTCCGTCCGGCCCTGCGTTCAAGGGCGAGCCGAACCTGCGGGCGTTCATCCACATGATCTCTTCGGCGCGCACGCACGTGTCGATCACGAGCCCCTACTTCATCCCGGACGAGGCCCTCATGACCGCGCTGACGAACGCCGCGCTGTCGGGCGTCGAGGTCGAGCTCTTCGTCTCCGAGCAGTTCGACCAGTTCCTGGTCGGCCATGCGCAGCGCTCCTACTACGGGCCGCTCCTGAAGGCGGGCGTGCGCATCCACCTGTACCGCAGGCCGCGGATGCTGCACTCCAAGTACATGGTTGTCGATGGGAGCCTGTGCATCATCGGCTCCTCCAACATGGACGTGCGCTCCTTCGGCCTCAACTACGAGATCGTGCTCGTCGCCGACAGCTCGCGCCTGGTCGAGATGCTGCACGGCAACGACGACCGTACGCGCGAGAAGTCTCGCGAGCTCACCTACGAGGAGTGGCGCGGCCAGCCGTGGTACGTCCACTACGTCGACAACGTGTGCCGACTGGGGAGCTCGCTCCTGTGAGTGCTTCCGACAACGAGGCCGTGGCTGGCTCTGCTGCCGGGGATTTCCCTGGCGTTATCGAACACTGTGTCCGCCTCACTCGACGTGAATCCTTTCGTCGGGGAGGGAGGCGCCTACGACTCCGTGCGCCCGGCCTACCCGGACGAGGCCGTGGCCGCGTTGATCGACGCCGCGCGGCGCGCGAGGGGTGCCCACTCGACGGGGCAGGGCGGCCCACTGCGCGCCGCCGACATCGGCGCGGGCACCGGCAAGATGAGCGAGCTCCTGGCTCGCGCCGGACTCCTCGTCGACGCGGTCGAACCCTCCGAGGCGATGCGCGTCCAGGCCTCGTCTGCTGACGGCGTGACGTGGCACGACGGCCTCGCGGAGGAGACAGGGTTGCCGAACGGCGCGTACGACATTGTTGTGTTTGCCCAGTCTTGGCACTGGGTGGACGAGGCGCGCGCGGGCGTCGAGGCCGCCCGGATCCTGGCGCCCGGCGGGACGCTCGCGATCGTGTGGAACCAGATGGCCGTGTCGATCCCCTGGGTGCACCGCCTGACGCGCATCATGCGCTCGGGCGACGTGCACCGCCCCGACAGGCCGCCCACGCCCGGTGGCAACTTTGCGCCGATGACCCTCACTCAGGTCGCGTGGGAGGACCGTATGACCCCCGAGGAGATCCTTACCCTGGGAACGACCCGCTCCTCGTATATCCGTTCGTCGGAGGCGGGGAGGGCGCGCATGCAGGAGAACCTGCGCTGGTACCTGTACGACCACCTCGGGTATGCGCCGGGGGAGCAGGTCACCATCCCGTACGCGACGCTCGTGTGGCTCACTCACCTGTGAGAGGCGTGTGAGCCGACGACCCGTACGCGATCCACCGTGCGATCGACGTAGCCGCGGAAGGTGATCTGCGGCTTGGGGGGCAGCTTGTTGAGGAGCTCGAGGAGTCCGCGGGTCCTGTCGGAGTAGTTCTCAGTCCTCGGTTTTCCTGGCTTGTTGGGGGCGCGTCGTGGCTCCGTTGCGCCGGTATCTGAATCGTCTGCGTTGGTGACGAAGTCGGTGGTGATGTGCTCACGGTATCCGATCCTGCTGCGGTGGGCGACACCGAACGAACGTGACGGTGCGACCGCCTAGGCGAGGCGAAGGAGGCGCTCGCGTGTCAAGCTTCGGAGTGCGGGGCAGTCGTGCCTCGTGCCGCTCCTGAATGGGGTGGACGCGCCTGGCACAATGGGTGCCATGGCTGTGTCGTTTCTGGGAGTGATCGCCGCCCTCGCCATGTATGCGGTGAGCGTGGCACCCTCGCTGATGGCGCGCTCGTGGGCGTGGCACGCGGTCGCCTCGGGTGTCCTCGTATCCTGTGGGTACGTCGCGGGTGTGGTCATCCAAAACGTGGGTGCCCGCGTCATCGCCATGACCGGCCTGACTATCCACGCATCCGAGCCCGTCGAGATCGGCTTCCGTGCCTGCGTCGCCGCCCTTTTTGCTATCTGGTGGCTCTACGCGGTCATCCAGTCCTACCGCCGGGCCCGCGTCGCCGCCAGGCTCGTGAACATGCCGGGGGAGACTTTCGGCGAGTACCTCCTGGGCACGGCCGGCACGACCGTCATCGCCTGGTGCCTCATCGCTATCGTGGCTGGCATGAATCGCGTGGGACGCATGCTGATCGGGGGGCTCGGTGGCTACATGCCACACCCGGCGGCGGTCGTTGTGGGCGTGGCGATATTGGCCGCCATCGTCTTTTTCCTGACGTCCAACGTGATCCTGCGCGGCGGAATCGGCTTCTTCCGCCACCGCGCCGAGCAGATGAACATGCGTACCGCGCGCGGCATTTTCAAGCCGTTCGTGCCCGAGCGCTCCGCATCCCCGGCCTCGCCCGTCACCTGGGAATCCGTCGGCGGTCAGGGGCGCGTCTTCCTGGGGCGCGGCCCCTCGCGCCTCGACATCGCCCAGGTCTGCGGCGGCGAGGCCATGGAGCCGATCCGCGTCTACTCCGGCATGCCCACGGGTGGGGCGGGCATCGAGCAGGCCGCGGCGACGGTGGTGGCCGAGCTGCGCCGCACTGGAGCCTTTGATCGAGCCGTCATCCTCATCGCCGCGTCGACCGGCTCCGGCTGGGTCGACGAGTGGCAGGTCCAGCCCCTCGAGTTCCTGACGCGCGGCAACTGCGCCACCGCCTCGCTCCAGTACTCCTACGTGCCCTCGGCCCTCAACTGGCTGACCGGCCTCGAGCCGGCGCAGGAGGCGTCGGCCGCGCTCTTCCGGGCGGTGCGGGCTGAGCTCGACACGATGGACGAGGCCGACCGACCCGCGCTCTTCGTCTGCGGTGAATCCCTGGGTGCTTTCGCCTCGCAGTCGGTCTTCTCCTCGGTCGAGGACGCGCTTTCCCAGGTGGATGGGGCCCTGTGGGTGGGAACCCCCGCCTTCACGCCGATGCACACCGAGCTGACGAGCGCCCGACACAGGGGTAGCCCCGAGGTCGCCCCCGTCGTCTACAACGGGCGGCGCGTGCGCTTCGTCAATGAGCCATCCGACCTGCGCACAGACCTGTACGGGCGTGAGCTGGGGCCGTGGGGTTTCCCGCGCTTCGTCTACGCCCAGCATGCCTCCGATCCGGTCGTGTGGTGGAACCGTAAGCTCCTGTGGACCCAGCCGGATTGGCTGCGTGAGCGGGCGGGCCGCGACGTGTCTCCCTTCGTTGAGTTCACGCGCTTCGTCACCTTCATTCAGGTGCTCGCCGACCTGCCCGTCGCGGGCACCGCCCCCGGCGGTCACGGCCACACCTACAACGAGGAGCTGATCCCCCTGTGGCGGGCGATCCTCGGCTTTGATCTGCTCTTCGATGAGGAGCCCACTCACCCGCGCCTGGCTGGCCTGGATGGGTCGTGGGTGGACGAGGAGATGGTCGAGCGCATCGGCATCGTCGTGCGTGCGAACCTGGAGCTGTCGGACCGCCAGTAGGGTGTTTGGTGGCGTGCGTGTTAGACACTTCAGCTGCGCTTCATGCATCGGTAGGCAATACCGTGATTGTCATGGGGGTCGCGTGAGGTATGTTGTGAGGAGACCGCTGGTACACCGACGTACCGGGTGCCACTGGCACTCCGTCCCCAACATATCGGAGAAGGCTTATGTCAACGAAGGAACCGGCTGCCCTCCTCGCTTTCGTCGGCGCGGTCGCGCCTGTCGTCTCCAACCTGGAGTACAAGGGCGAGGGCACCGATATGGTCCTGTCCTTCGACGTTACGGACGCGTCGCTGCTGGCCGCGATCGACCTGCACGATCCCGCTGACGGCCTGTGGTTCTACCGTCACATCTTCACTGATGACGAGGCCACCACCGCGGCGGACGGCACACGCGCCTACCACGTTGAGATTCCGTTCAAGGACATCGCCCAGGCGTGGACCGACCAGGGTGACTCCGGCACCGCCGACGCGTGCACGAGCCCCGAGGGTGGCCACTGGGTGAAGGATGGAGCCGGCTGGTGGTACGTCTGCACCGACGGTACGAGCTACCTGAAGGACGGCTGGTTCACGATCAACGGCTCGGACTACCTGTTCGGACCCTCCGGCTACATGGCGACCGGCTTCCTCAAGCGTGCCAACGGTGACTGGGTGTAGGCCGACCAGGATGGAGCCTTCGTGGGCGGCTGGGTCCGCGACGGCGGCTCCTGGTACTACCTCGATCCCTCCTCCAAGGTCATGAAGACCGGGTGGGTCGCCGACGGCGGCTCGTGGTACTACCTGTCACCCTCCGGTGCCATGCTGACGGGCACCCAGGTTATCAATGGACGCACCTACGTGTTCGATGCCAACGGCATCTGGATCGGCTGACGCGCGGCTCTTTCTGAATCACTGATTCGCTGATTCACGAGGCCGGGGCCCGGGACGCTCACTGCGAGCGCTCTCGGGCCCCGTCGCATGCGCCCACGGGTGTCCGCGTGCGCACTCGCGGTTG
>BNJU01002173.1_pt1 | contig 54505 bp, 86 predicted proteins | sample 8539281 | NCBI WGS metagenome assembly BNJU01 (sample SAMD00202456, study PRJDB9452) | human saliva metagenome | isolation source: human saliva | place: Japan
AGGTCCCGTCCTAAGTTTGGCGTAAGTATCACACGATCACATAAAGTCTACTACTGCAATGGTATGGTCATGTTCAAAACCATCATCAGTCATACTGCGAACCGCTTCGATAGCAGATAATACACCCACAACACCATCATAATTGCCCCCATTAGGCACGCTGTCCGTATGAGAACCAACCATGACAACCGGTAAATCAGGATTCTTACCTACCTTATAGCCAATGACATTCCCAAAACCGTCTGTTTCTACAGTTAAGCCTGCGTCAACCATGCGTTTTATAATATATTGGCGGCCTGCCCAGTCTGCATCGGTGAAAGCAATCCGATTAATGCCTTCACCAGGTGCAGTTAACTGTGCCATAGCCTCAAAATCACTAGCTAATCGCTCTCGTTGAATCATATAACACCTCACAATCTAATACCTATATTACAACACATAATATATAGGTCCACTATACATATTCTTGATGCATACATCTATATAGTTATACATCTATAATGTAATGTATACATCATAATCAATATAGTCTATTTTAAATAGTGAGTAGCAATTGTCCCTAATGCAATAATACCATTTAGCATGTCTTCTTCATCAATATCGAATAATGGATTATGATGAGGTGCTTTAATAGCAGAGCCTAATACCATATATGTTGCTCGTCCACCACGATCAATAACACGGTTTAGGAAATAGGCACAGTCTTCACTGCCACCGCCACTATAATCAAATGGTACTTTTTTGAAAATGCCTAGTGGTTCAACGATAGATTGTACTTCACGTGCTAAATCATCACTAATACGACCTGCCGGTGTTTCACCTTGTTTTGTAATCTCAAAGGTACAATCATGCATTTCTGCAGCACCTTTAATAATCGTTTTAGTGCGTTCAATCATATAATCATTGATGTCTGTAGTAGCACCGCGAGTCTCTAGTTTAAGAACAGCTATATCAGGTGTAACATTACGACCTGTACCACTTTCAAAAACACCTACATTCATACGGGAAGCCCCTTGGCTATGGCGAGCAATGGCTTGTAAGTTAAGAACCGCTGTACAGCCTGCCAGCATGGCATTTTGTGCTTTCTCCGGAGAGCCACCTGCATGAGCTGAATAGCCATGGAATACAGCATCAAGTTTTGTAGTCGCTAAAAAGCCATGATCACTACAAGCAAAGCAATTAGATAACTGTTCATTGAATCCGATATGCATGCCGAACATCAAGTCTACATCATCTACTACGCCAGCCTCTACCATCGCTTTAGCACCACGTACGCCTTCCTCTGCTGGTTGGAAGATCAGTTTAATACTCCCCTTCAAGCCATCCTTATGTGTAGCAATATATTCAGCAAGACCAAGCCCCATTGTCATATGTGTATCATGACCACAAGCGTGCATAGCCTTCTCATGGCGGGAACGGAAACCATTCTTAGCAGGAATATGGTTAGATGCTTTAGATTCGATTACATCATTGGAATCCATATCTGCACGGAACGCTACTACAGGACCATCATCACTAAACTTCATAGTTGCCACAATAGCTGTTTTACCATAGCCCATCTTCTCTACTAGTTCAGGATCAGCACCTTCATCCATAGCACGAGCCATTGCTGCTTTCATAACATCCTCGCTAGGCAAACCCATACGAGAATCTAAATCAAGCACTTCTGCACCGAGTGCCACATCATAACCCAATGAAATGAGTTTATCTGCAACCTTGGATGCAGAGCGGTACTCGAGCCACGCTGGCTCTGGATACATATGAAAATCGCGGCGCATAGCTATAAACGCATCACGACGCTGTTGTATAAATCCCTTAATGTCCATAATTATCTCCTTAATAAAGCTAAATCTATCTACTTCTACTATATGAATAGATGTAGGAATAGTCAACAAACGGAACTATGTATACAGTATAAATCGAATACCACCTTACATAAAATAACAAAAACCTATATTACTATGACAAAATATGATAATCATAGCTATATAGGTTTTAAAAGTAATCTATTTATGTTTAAGATTCATTGAATCTACGCAATTTCTTCTTTATTAAGTTTTTCCAATACGTCTCGTTTAAGTTGTCGTTGGCGATCCCAGGCAATAATAAATACGGTTGCGATGATGCAGAACATCCCGAATATACCAACTAATGTAAATTCATTACCTAACAAAGCCCAGCCAAACAAGGCGGCTGAAATCGGCTCTAAAGAAGACAAGATTGAACCTTGAATAGCACCAATACGACGCACACCTTCAATATAGGCATTAAAGGATACTACAGTCCCTAGGATAATAATCGTAAACAAACCAACCCAAGTCATACCATCCCAAATAGCTTCTGATGCCACTTGACGGAATACGATACACGCCAAAATGCCAGATATAAACATCCCAAAGCCAACGATGGATGATGTACTGTATTTTTTTAAGAGTTCAATAGGTTCCAATGTGTAAACACAAATACTCGCCGCAGAAATGAGGCCCCAAAACAAAGCATCCCCATTAAATGCAGATAGATTTAGCCCCTTTTGCATGATAATACACACCGTACCAATCATAGCGAGGGCCACACAGTATAATTCTGGTAAGGATGGCTTTTTAAAATATCGTAAGAATAAATAAATAATGAGCAACGTCGGTGCTACATATTGTAATACAGTAGCCACGCCTACACCTGAAATAGCGATAGCTTTAAAGTACGAGTACTGTGCTAACGCAATGCCCAATAAACCGAATATGAGGAGTTTACCAAAGTCTTTTGGATTTTTAAATATATCAAAAATTCGTATCCCATCCTGTATATAGGAGAGTAGAATTGTTAATAAACCTGCTAAAAGTAAGCGCACTTCTAACAGCCACTCTACATTTAAATGCTTTGCATTTTCGAGGAATTGCACCGATGTACCTGAAAGCCCCCAAAATAGTGCCCCCATAATGGCAAGGCCCATGCCTATCCACTGTTTTTCTTCCATACAACCTCCGCATAAGGATTGATTACTATTACAAAGAGTTTATCATTAAGATGATTGACCTCGTTTTTCTAAGGCAATGATGATAACAGTTGCAATAATCATGGCCATCCCTAAGATACCAACCCAGTTAAATTGATTACCTAACAAAGCCCATCCAAAGAAAGCTGCTGAAATCGGCTCAATCGATGACAAAATAGATCCTGAGACAGCACCAATGCGTTTCACCCCTTCAAGGTACGCATTAAATGACACAATGGTGCCAAGAAAGACTACATTAAAACAGCCTACCACAGTCCATACATCCCACGTCGCATACGAATGAGGTTGCTGGAAAAGCGCCGCTGCCACAAGACCACTGAGGAGCATACCAAAAGCCTACAATAGGAATTGTCCCATAGGTAGCTAATAATCGTACTGGGGAAACACTATATACGGCTACGCCCACGGCAGATAATAAGCCCCAGAACAACACGTCACTACGAAAGCTTTCAAAAGAAAAACCATTATTCCCCATCAAACAAATAGTGCCTGCTAAAGCAAGGATAACTGAAATGATTTCTCCTGTGGACGGCCGTTTTCCATAGCGCACCAGCAAATAAATGATAATCATAGATGGCGCCAAATACTGCAATACCGTCGCAATGCCCGCACCGGCGATGACGATGGAGCGGAAATAGGTATATTGGCACAGGGCCATACCAAATACGCCGAATATGACGAGTCCTAATGTATCTCGCCAATTACGGAATACATTAAAAATAGCATTGCCTTGACGAATCCATCCATATAGAACGGTTAACAGTCCTGCCGTAATAAGACGCATCGTCAAGAGCCATTCCAGGTTCATATTACGGAAATTACCTACGAATTGAACGGATGTGCCTGACACGCCCCATAAGGTGGCGCCTAATAATGTTAATATAATACCGATAATTTCATATCGTTTCATCATGTTACTCACCTAATAGAGACACATGCACCTTTACAACAACCTTACGAATTTTTATAGGCTTATCGTCAACCGCTAAAAGAGGACGATGAATATCCGATGGGAAAAATACCGTATAATACCCTTCTGGACAGTGGATGTGTCCTTCATCTACAGATTCATTAGGATAGAAATAGCAATCTCGTTCAGGATAGGATTCGATAGGCTTTACTCGGCCATGGTCCACAAAAAAGCCCATATTCTCTTCACCCTTTACCATAAACTGTATATCTATATAATTTTTATGAGATTCTGGTTTTGTAGTTTCAAATAATTTTGTTTCTACATCATCTACATTGGCATACATCATATCGCCTTCTATGGCATGACGACCTCCTGGCAATGCTTGTAAATCAGTGTTTTTTAAGAAATCAAGAGCTCGAATGATGGCTGCGGGATAGCCCATTTTTGTATAATCTGCATGTATACTGGAGAAAAACATAACTATATCCTTTCTATAGGAACCATACTGCATAGACATACTATACTAAAATACAATAGTAATACGATCTTTATACCTCTATCGTAGCACATAAAAAGCTTAGCTTCCACATAGGATTATATAAACACAAACCCTCCATACGCTACATATATGGAGGGTCCGTAAAATACTATTCAGTTTTATGACTTACGTCAAGACTGTTATACATATGAAGTTGTCTATGAAATTGTATATGTAGTTGTTACTTACATGTTAATTCATATTAGAATTAACTACGTGGACAATTTTATATTACTCTTTTTCCTTAAAAGCAGCGATAATCTCATCGGCTTGCTTATGAGGAACCTCTTCATAACTATAGAACTGACGATTAAATACGCCTTGTCCTTGTGTCATAGAGCGCAAAACAGTAACATAATCTGACATTTCTGCCAACGGTACTTGTGCTTTAACAACAGATATACCAGTTCTTTCACTTTGTTCCATGCCTAATACACGACCTCGACGACTATTTAAATCGCCCATGATGTCACCCATGAAAGCATCTGGTGCAAAACACGTTAACTTCATAGATTGGTTCTAATAGGACTGGTTTCGCCTTTTGGAATTACATCCTTGATAGCCTGTGACGTAGCTACTTTAAATGCTAACTCTGAGGAGTCTACACTATGGTAAGATCCATCCAAGAGTGTCACTTGCACGCCAATCATAGGATATCCCGCACTAAGCCTTTTTTTCTAGGGTTTCTCTGGCACCCTTTTTCCACTGCTGGTATATATTGTCTTGGTACAGCACCACCAAAAAAATCTTGTCTACAAAGGCAAATTCTTGACCATCATATAATGGATCAACTTGAATTTTTAACATGTCCATACTGACCATGACCGCCACTTTGTTTTTTTATATTTCGATTCTGTTTCTGCAGATCCTTTTAATTGTTTCACGGTATGGAATATATGGTGTTACAAGTTTCGCTTGTACGCCGTATTTACGGTCCATCTTGTTAAGGATATGTTCTAGTGCACTTCGCCCATGCAGTCAATTTGCAATTGGCGAGCTTCCGGATTTTTTTCACAACTACACAAGTCGGATCTTCTTCGGCTACTTTTTAACACAGCACTAGCTAATTTTTTTCCTCTTCACCTTTTTTTCACAGCTTCCATAGCTACGGTATATAAAGGTTGAGGGAAACGAATCGCATCGTACTTCACCTTAAAAATCAGGAGCTGTTAAGGTATCGCCTGTTTTTGCATTAGCTAATTTCGGTATCACTACGATATCGCCAGCTTTTTGCGGCAGTCACTGGAATTTGTTGCTTCCCGATAAGGGTAACCATCTTATTCCATTTTTTTCCTCAGTTCCTTGATTAACGTTGAACAGCTTATCACCTTCTTTGAGTTCACCAGAGAAGATGCGTACAAAGCTTTGTTTGCCTGCGAATGGGTCAAGCAAGGTTTTTAAACACGAATGCGGTTAGGGGTTTATCCACATGCACCACAACTGGTTCACCAGTGTCTGCTGATTCAGCAGTCATCACTTTTTTTGCTGCATCTGGCATATACCGAATCATTCTGTCTAATACTTGATCTAAGCCAATACGGGATGTGGCACTGCCACACATGATTGGACACACACGGCCTGTAATCATCCCTTCGCGTAGACCTTGGCGAATTTCTTCTAATGAAAGTTCTTCGCCTTCTAAATATTTTTCCAACAATTCATCGCTACCTTCAGCCGCGGCCTCTACGGTCATTTCCCGTATTTCTTGGGCCTTTTTCGATAAGATGAGCCGGTACAGCAATCTCTGTTGGTTGGCCGTCTTTGTAAGTAAACGCAGTCATTTTGGCTACGTCTATAACGCCTTCAAAATTGGCACCTTCGCCAATTGGAATTTGGGAGTGGCATAATTGCCTTGCCAAATAGTTCACGCATACGTTCAATAGTACCGAAGAAATCAGCACCATCAACGTCCATTTTATTGATAAATGCCATACGTGGCATTTGTAATTCAACAGCATAATCCCAAGCGCGCACCGTATCTGTTTCAACGCCAGTTGTAGCAGATAATACCATGAGCATACCATCACAAGCACGCAATGCGGCACGAACTTCACCATGGAATTCATTATAGCCCGGTGTATCAATAAAGTTAACCTTATGGTCATGCCATTCACAAGGGGCCATACCCAATTGAATCGTTACATTCCGTTTAATCTCTTCTGGCTCAAAGTCCATAATATGTTTGTTATCTTGACCACGGCCAACAAAATCAACAGCACCAGAGGTTAATAACAAGGATTCTACTAAAGCAGTTTTCCCTGCCCCATCATGGGACACCACAGCTACATTACGAATCTGATCACTACTATATTCTTTCATCGGAATCGCCTCCTTATGTGAAACTTTGAGTTCTTGATATATGATTTCGACGTAATACTATAAAAATCCTCTTTTTCCGAAAAAAATATTTATCGAAAAAAAGATTTTTATAATAATGTATCGGCTACAAGGATGCAGCCACCATGACAAAAAGTGATAACTATGTCAGTGATTAAAATGACCCCGTCCGCTTACCGTAATGCTTGGAATCCCCATTTTGCTTCCATCCAACGGTATCACCGATGGACATAACGCGACGCGTCAAGCAGTCTTTACATTTATCAGCGTTATCATCCACGCATGGTTTATTATCATATAGCAAATATTTGGCACGGTGTTCTGGGATTGTAATGATAGGCATCAAAATATTAGCCCTGCAGCAAGACCCTTTTCGCGGCCCAATGGGTCTAATGCTTGTAACGCCGTAGTAGCTGCAATATTTACATCTTTCAAGAATAGACGCGTTAAGGCAATCATCTTGAGCCCCAATTGAATGCGACGCAATTTACCACCTTCATCATCGATGCCCATGGCTAACGCCTCTTGGCCCAATGGCGTATCATGATGCACCACATAGGGGCCCATGCCAATCATATCGATATCCATATCGCGATAGAACAAGATATCATTTCACCAAGTCTTCCTCTGTTTGACCCAGGTAGACCAATCATAACGCCTGTACCCAACTTGAAACCCCTACACGGCGCAAACCGGCGTAAACATTCAACACGCGTTTCAAAAGAATGTAATGTCATCGCGAGGATGAATTTTGTGATATAGCTCTTTATTCGTTGTTTCAATACGCAATAGTAACGGCTAGCACCCTGCTTCACGCATGCGGCGGTACGCCCTTCACTTTGTTCCCCTACGCACATCGTAATGCCAGAGAGCCATCACCGATAGCTTTGATATCGCGGATAAGATTGACTACATAATCGACGAATACATCATCACAACGTTCTCCAGATTGAAGCGTAATAGAACCATATTCATGATCATACGCCCATTGCGCCATCTTGATGATGTCTTCACGATTCATATCAAAGCGTTCCGTCTTATCATTTTCTCGACGAATACCGCAATAATTACAGTTTTTAATGCATCGGTTCGAGAACTCGATGAGGCCACGATAATACGCTACAGGCTGTACATATTTCGCCTTCACTTCGTAAGCCTTTTTATAGATTAACTGCAACTGTTCTTCATCAGTTACAGACATGAGAAATCTTAGCTCATCCTCTGTTAGCCATTCATCGCCAACGAGGTCTTTTGCAAGAATGTCTTGCACTTGCAAACAATCACTTCCTTTCATAACGAACCGTCATCGATTCGCTTGGTATAGTAATGGATTCGATATCTGTAACGCAGATAAATCCATTAATTTCACGCGGTAAATCCCGCACATGCTTCACTTGTTTCGTCAAACATGCATGAGCCATCATGCCACGACTCATTTTTGAGGATGTACTCATCTGTTTATATGTGTCGCCTCGTAATTCCCAAAATTCAACGGTTACCACCTTTGGATGGTTCACCATTTTTGCATATTCTTTAGACGCTAAGTTTAGGATCCAATCCTCCTTGTGAAAGTATGCATCCACCGCTTCGCGCCAAGTTTCATATAGATTCATGCCCACCTTATCGACCATATCCAATCGATAATCTCTAACGCCCATCGTAGGCTCTACAACGCCGTATAACGCAGACATTATAACGAGGTGATTTTTGCCAAAGTTCTTAGCCTCATCAGATAGTCCTGTCCAATCCAAGTATTTAAAGGCAATACCATCGTAGCTTTCACAAGCAAAACCTACAGGATGAGACTCAAACTCTTGATAGAAATCAAAGAGCGCCTGCGCCTTATCTTCCTTTAGTTTTAAGGCCTTGCCAAGTGCTGCTACGTCGAGAGATTGTACATGTGTTACAATCTCTTGAGTAATATGAGGCTGGAATTGACCATCACGGACCGCAATTGCAGTATCAGGAATTGTTTTTGTCTTACTAGGAGAGAGGACGATTTTCATGGGATAATTCCGCCTTGATACTTTCCTCTGTCAAATTGTCGATAAGATCTGGGTTCCACAACATGAGAGGCACTGCCACAACATGACTGGCTTTCATTTCTTTACATAATTTAACGCATTCTGCCAAATAAGGAGATTCATTATCGTGAATATCGCAGATGATAACTACATGGCGGCCTTTTAGATTAACCCCTTCGTAATCGATGCTTTCACCAGACACTGTAAGCAAACCGGTTTCCAAACGGCCTTCACTCATATCATTTACGCGAGACATTAAAATATGCTCAAGCATAGTAGATACAGGTGTTACAACAGGTCCTGTACCAACGAGGGCCTCTGGTTGGGCATGAACGATAACGGTTTTCTTGCGTTTGTCCGTTCTAAACTCCATGAGTGCATGTTCTAATGCAGAGAAAAATACGAATAATTGCCAAGGATCTAATGATCCTGTTTGGAACATATCGATAATAGTGCCATCCTCTTCGATATTAAGGCGCGCCAATAATTCTTCTGCAATGTCGTGAACGACCTCTTTATAATCAGATTGTAAAGGTGCATTTAATTCATTTAATTCATTCATTTCTTTTTCTGTTGCCATGAAATCCTCCCGAAAACATATATAAACTGTTATACTAGCAAATTAAATTCTATTCTTTATTGTACCATATTTCACAGTCTTATATGTTACTACAACTACATTTCTAAATCTATTTGGTATCTAGGGTCCATATAAATAAAATACCGCCTATTTCTGTGAAAGCTTTCACAAAAACAAGCGGTATATATTAGCCTATAACCAACAAGTAAATATTCATCAATGTTACGATAATACCAATGCCCCAAAGAATAATCCCCGTAAATCGGCGATTCGTATAAGCGCCCATAACACGACGGCTACTCGTCATATATAGTTGTAAGAATATGGTAATCGGCAACTGTAAACTCAAGAACATTTTTGCGAAACAAGCAGGCTTGAAAGGAATCCGTACTAAACAGGATCAATAATAGTGCAGGAATATATGTTAACCCCAATCCTAACCGACTATGAAAGTCCTTCATATCATAGGACTCGCCAAACATGCCGGCAAATATGCTCGCCCCAGCCATACCAGCCGTCGCCGATGATGCAAGACCGGCAAATAGCAATGCCAACGCAAAGATGGTATCTGCAGCAGGTCCAATTAAAGGTCTCAATAATTCCTCTGCCTGTTCTAATTCGGTAACAGCAATGCCATGGCTAAAAAAATACGGCCGCTAGTAGTAAAAATCATGGCGGAGTTAATCATCCAACCAATGCCCATAGATAATAATGTATCTACGAATTCATATCGCAACTGGCGATGCATAATCTCCTTATCTTGTCGATTAAACTGACGACTTTGGATGACCTCGGAGTGCAAAAACAAATTATGAGGCATAACGACGGCCCCTAAAATGCTCAAGATAACGAGCATCGATTCGTTAGGTATGCTCGGATTGATCCAGCCAATACCCGCTGCAGCCCAATTGACATCAACCATATTGACCTCTACAAGGTAGGCCAATGCAATAAGGGATACAAATCCAGCTATGATGCGTTCTAATTTGCTATAAGAGTTTGTAATGAGCATGATTGTACAGACAATAGCCGTTAATACGCTACCGATGACAAGAGGGATTCCAAACAACATCTTTAGTGCGATAGCAGCCAATAAATTCCGCCAGCGCCGTGGCTACGGCTGCAATCCCGCTGTACTTAGCACCGTACGGGACAACCATTTCGGTAAGAATTCATAAGCACATTCTGCTAAACATTGCCCCCGCACAATCCCCAAATGGGCCACATTATGCTGCAATAAGATGAGCATAAGTGTAGATAATGTTACAACCCATAGTAATTCATAACCATAGCTAGCACCGGCTGCTAAGTTAGCAGCCCAGTTGCCAGGGTCAATAAATCCGACAGTTACAATAATACCAGGTCCGATATACTTAAATACTTCACTAACATGTTGTTTGCTATTCTGATGAACAGTAAACAACTTATTTTTATAAAATTAATCATGTTGTTCCCTTATAGGGATTATAGAGTGAACATCATTTCTGTTTGTACACGCGCATCTGCTTTAGATTTTCCATTCTTGGAACCTGTATAGCGAATACGAACATCACCGTTAGTCTTGACACGAGAGTCATCAATTTTGAATTTCTTCATTTTTTCCTTAATTTGTTCATCTGTTAAGGTCCGTTCTTTGGTGATTTTCTTATCTCGTTCAATGCGATAATCCATGACATCACGCATGTTTTCTTGGTAGATACGCAACGCAAATTGACGATCATTGTCGTTCATTTGTTCCCGTTTTTCCACGACTTCATCAAGTAACGGCATCAACTCAGTTTTCGTATAACTAGTACTATCATCAAATATAAATCCATGAGTATTCGTAATGGCTCCATGTTTTACCAGTGTCTTTAACGCTTTGTATGTCCAATCATTTGGTGTAATAAGGTTAGCGCTACCAGGATGTGCAGCAGATACGACTTTAACATCATCAGTACTCATACCATCTACCACAGGACGGGCACTAGGAATTGCAAAGTCTTCCGCATGAGCCACACCGAAGGATGCCACTAAACAAAGGGTCCCAATACTAAGGGCGCGACGAATCATCGACAAATGACGTATATATTGTGTATTCATAAAAAGTCTCCTTAAATTAAATTTTATACAATTCATTATAAGCAATCAGATATGAATACGTCAACTCTATCCCCATTCCTTACACTGTATGGTTAATACAAAAAGACCTCACATCAGACGATGTGAGGTCTCAGCATGGCGGAGGATTAGGATTCGAACCCTCAGCGACGGTAACCCGCCCTAACGATTTTAGCAAACCGTCCCTCTTCAGCCTCTTGAGTAATCCTCCATGCTTTACTGGGTAATCATATCATACCCAATAAGGCGTTGTCAATTGAATTATTTCAACATGGATTCAATGAACCAAATTTGTTTTACATAGTATTCAATGTGGTCTTCCATCATATTAGAAAGTGAAGTTATCTTCCTCACCAGCAGCTTCACGGATAGCAGCAGCTTGATCCTTCATATATTTAAAGTCGTGAGTAAAATTTCGATGACTTTATGTTGAGGAACATCTTCTTGACCTAGCTCACCGATTTTTGCTAATTTAGCATATTCAACAGAGTTTACTAATGGGAATTCACCTTGCATTTTTACATGTTCAGCTACGGCATCAAAGTATTCAAAGGCTTCATCATAAATAGATTCTAAGTATTCGTGGATGGATTTGAATTGTGGACCAGTTACATTGAAATGAAGATTGTGTAATTTTACATTCCATACGGAAAGATCTGCTATATATTGATTTACTTGTTGTACGTTTTTCATAATACTCCTTTTATTAATTAATTCTCAATTATAGTTTATTCAGAGCCAGAATAAACTCAGTTGGCTTCTATGCCATCAATTTATTTATTTAATTTGTAATCAATATTGATTACATTGTTATTCTATCAATAATGATTTTTCCCTTGTCAATAGCTAAATCGATTTTTCGTTTTTATTAAAAACCTCTTATTATTAGACTAAAATCTAACATAAGAGGTCTATTCCATATTAAATATAGTACTCTATGTAGTTTTCAGGATATGGGCTATCATTAGATGCCCCATTTTTATTTTTTCGTCTAGGTTTCCGAACATACATATTTTCTGGATCCGTTTCAAAGATGACCATATCTTTCGGAATATCGTGTTTTATAACTAGATTACAACCGATTTTAGTACGAGCACCAATCGTAATATCCCTAAAAATTTTTGTACCTGTACCAATAAGAACATCATCTTCAATCGTAGGATGGCGTTTCGCCTTCTTAGAGGACATGCCCCCCAATGTTACCTGATGAAACAAAGTTACATTATCCCCTACGATAGCGGTTTCACCGATGACAACGCCCATACCATGGTCAATAAATAAACCTCGACCAATGGTAGCTCCCGGATGAATTTCAATGCCTGTTACATGACGAGAATGAAGTGCTATACGGCGTGCCAATGTAGGCCACCCCGCCTTATAGAGGCGATGCGCAAAGAAATGCCAGAACAAAGCCGTAATATGAGGATATGTCCATATAACCATCCATACATTAGTGGCCGCTGGGTCAGAATCCATGACGCGTTTAATATTATATTGAATTTTGCCCCATAACTCGCGCAAACTTTGCATCATAAGTACTCCATATCTACGTTCATTACACGAACAGTGTGTCTATCAAAAATATAACGCCCTTGGATACTCCCAAGGGCGTAAGTCACGGTTTTAATAATTACCAAACTATACACTGGGTATAATCATTTGTACACTCTATAAATATATTCCTACTCTAACACCTAGGAATATATCTGTCAAAGAAATTTCGAGGGTCTTTAAAGCCCGCAGTTTATAGGAAATAACTGAGTTTATCGTATATTTCCAAGCGTGCTAATCACCGAATCCCACGTAATAGGTACAGTCACAATGGCGACGGCAATTCCTATCCATAAAAGACTGCCCACGATAACTATAAGTCTAGAGAACACAAACTGGAAAGCCCTACTATTACCATATAAGATGATGTTCTTTCGTTCATGCAATACAATATGGCCCCATAAAAAGCCAGCCAAGGTATACGTTAAAATATGTGGATCTACTATCAAATAAGAAACCACATCTGGCATATGCTCTTTTCTAGATATAATTGGTGAAAGCAAGCCATTCACTTCAACGGCCCATAGTTTATACCAGAATAACACCAATATGGCAGGCCACATAGAACGCCATGTCATCCATAAGACATAACAATAATTTACCAAAGCCCCTGCTACTTGATTATGATGCTTGTGTATATATCGTTCCATCCGCGACTCTGAACCATAACCTTGCTCAATTTGCCAATAGTGAAACTGTACATTTCGTTCCCCATGTGTAAAATCTACGAATCCCAAGGTTTGTAGTAGGACGAGAGCAAATATAACAATGGTGACGAGCTGAAACCATTCACTAAACAGCCAGCTAGACGGCACCATACTGTCTGTTACAGTAATGTCGATGCGCAATACTAATAGTATCAACGCTACGTAAGCACTCCACCGTGTCCATCGGCTGTATGTATGTAATGAACTATGATTACCAACGACGAGCGCTGTGGGATGCAATGACAATAATAGGCCAAATACAAAGCAAAATATGATTGCCGAGATGACAGCTATAAATTCGTAATTCATCTTAACGGTACGCTACGCGTTCAGGCTGCATATCGTGGAAATGAAGGCGCTCTTTTGCCGTCTTTTCCCACTCTGTACCAGGCTTGCCGTAGTTTGCGTATGGATCGATGGACAAACCACCACGCGGCGTAAACTTGCCCCATACTTCGATGTACTTAGGATCCATCAACTTGATGAGATCTTTCATAATGATATTAATGCAGTCCTCGTGAAAGTCCCCGTGGTTGCGGAAACTAAATAGATATAATTTTAAAGACTTGGACTCAACCATTTTCTTATCTGGTACGTAAGAAATATAGATGGTCGCAAAGTCTGGTTGACCTGTCATAGGGCACAAGCTAGTGAACTCAGGACAATTAAACTTAACGAAATAATCGTTATCAGGGTGTTTGTTATCAAACGCCTCTAACACCTGTGGTGCATAATCAGTAGGATAATCGGTCTTGTGACCTAACATCGTTACGCCTTGTAACTCTTTTTCAGATCTGCCGGATGCCATAAGGAACCTCTTTCTATAAAATATAATTTCTGCGAAAATCATTCAATTTAAATAAATTATATCATACGTAATGCTAAAAAAAGTCCTAAATATCCCGCTATATACGATCAAAGTATCTAATAATAAGTCAAAACATATAAATATATGTATAATGCTACTAGAAATAACCAAGCATATACGCCTGCTTTAAAAATTGGACTGATATTTCTCTACTTTATCACTTTCAAAACTCGTCATTCTTAAGCATGAAATACATCCCAACCAAAGAAATTCCCATGCAAACTATCATCAGAAAAACAACATAAATCCCTGAGACAGATTCATGAAGTAACGCTACTATTACACCCTCAACTGCAAATCCCCTAATGTAGCAATCCTAGCTAAAAGCTAAAGCTTACCTTTATGAGTAATCAACTTATATACTAAAACCATACTACATATTATTAAAATTAAATCCTTAAACATTATTTGTCTGTATCCTTTTTCAAATCATATTTAATTCTATCTTTAGCATAATCTCCAGCTGTCGCACCAATTACCCCTATGGAGAAAGCTCCTACAGGACCACCAACACTGCCAACAACACCTCCACCAAACCCGGAAACTACTGGAATTAAATCAGCTCCCCAAGCTTTAGCTAGTTCTCGACCACTGTACATTTGGTAATCATTTTGCATATCGTAAAGTAAGTAACCTATTAAAACAGGCCTCCAACTTTCGCTACAGTTCGAGTAAATTTTGATGCGTTCTCTGCATAATACACATATCCAACCCATGGTTGATTTCCCTACCTCAGATAATACATTTTTGAGCAACTGACTTTCCTAAGGCATCCTTAGTCCAAACAAATGAGGTCTTATTAGTAGCTGCCGGAGTCGCAATATTCACAAACCGAAACAAACTCGGCCCATCAGGTACCCCATTAAAAGATTCTTTTTCCCAATAATGTTAATTGTATAAGCTTTTGTTCCATCTGAATTATACTTACTATTTATAAATCCATACGTAGGATTAACGGCCCCCACTTGATCTTTATATTGACGGATATGCTTTCTTATTAAAGAATATAAATATGGATTATCTCTATCAGAAGGTGTTTTATAATACTCATTTTTAATTTTATTAATTAGTTCTGCTTCTTGTTGCTTATCAACTGCCAACCAATAAGTATTAATCTCATTATGTTCATCTTCGGTTTTAGCTGCAGCTAACTGTGATAAACGCAACTGATTTTGCTCATGTGTCAAATAATTATTCTGTGTAGAGATAGTGAAATACCAGTTCCTAATGAAGAGTGTGAAACTGTATTACCTAATATTGCACTAGCAAATTTATATACATCAGAGTTATCAACATACTTACCGATAGCGTCTACTGTACTATTAGGGTATTTAGCTAATTCTTTAGCAATAGCTCCCCACCATCACCTCATTAGCACTAGATACTGTAAATCCTTCTAAAGCTAGAGCCTCCAGCCATATTAGAAACTACTGCACCAAAACCGCCATGTAAGGCAACTTTATAAATTCCACCATCTTTCCATTTATCAGCTTCTTTTTGATATCGTTTTTTTAAAGTTTCATCAGAAGTATTAGCTGCTTTTTCTTCATACTTTTGAACTTGCTTCATTGCAATATCCCCAATTAATTTAAAACCTTCGTCAGATACAGCATTGACATATTCCATACGTTCTTTTACATCAGCCTTATCAAATATAGGTTTAATACTATTGAGTGCATGTTCAGTATCTCTGTTAATATCAGTAAGTGGTTTTACGCTCTACTTCTACCAATATATCATTACTAATAGCAGATTTTGTTGTAGATTGGGCTTCATCTGATACAGGAATAGAAACTACCGGAGATAGCCCCAATGGGTTGATTTTTTACCGAGAACACCCTTTTGCTGTCAATCCAGATGTGTTCATAGCTATCCCAGACTTTTTCTTAGCCTTATACGACGCTTCATTATGAATATCTTCCATAACTAGAGATTTGGTAGACATCTTATTTTTCAGGTGTAGCCTTTACTAGTTATAGTAGCACCTTTTACTGTTGTCGTATTGCCAACAGCAATATTCATACCATCATTACCTGCATGATACACCCAGATTGCTCTGTAACATTTTGTATAAGTACTATCAATATTGCCTTTTACATTAACACCATTAATCGTAGGTTGAGATATAAAATTTGCACCAGATATAGATAGCCCTTACTCTTGGATGTTTCATGATAAATCTGACTGTCTTGTAAAGCTTTCTATAGTAAGATTATTACCTACTTTCGCTGTTACACTTTTTCCCAGAAATAGTAGAACCCAGTAAGGTTCGTATCATTTCCACTTGTAATAGATACCTTGTTAGAACCTACAACATGTGTACCAGTATGAGTAGAACTATCTTCTATGCCATTCTCTGTTCCTTTATAAGCTGACGCCGACCAACCTACGAGCCCGCCAGTTCTCATACCAATATTGGCAGAAACAGTCCATCCACTAGACTTACTATTTGTTTCAATGCGTTGCGTATTAGAGCCAGCCTCTAAATTAATAGTATTGGAAGCAGCTAATTGTACATTTTCCCCTTTGATTTGTTCACCAATTGCAGTAATATTACCTTTAATTGAATCTGCACTATTAGCATGAATCAAAACAGTTCCGTCAGAATCAATCGTCCCACCAGAGTATGTATGGCGTTCTAATTTCGACTCAGCTACACTTTTACTTGATCCAATGCCAACTTGTATATTAACAGCTCTATCACTGCTCTATCAGTAGCTTTATCAACAATTCCTTTATTCTCTTCTAAAGTAGTTCGTTTTTTCAATAAAAGCTCTTGTTTAGCCTTGAGCTCTGCTAACTTAGTCGTGTCTGTTGCTAGCGTACTAGCTATATCAGTATTGATACGCTCCAATTGTGAGTCAATAGTTCTCATTTGGCCATTATAGCTTCTATCAACAATTTGCTTTTGCTTCACCAATGGCAGAAAGCAATCTATCTTTTGATTATTTGCCTTCTAATGATTTAAAATGATCTTAAATTGCAATATAAAATTGAACAGTACTTAAATCCACTATTTTATTAACTTCTTCTAAAAAGGCCTCTTGTGGTGTTTTTGTAATGTAATATCTTACGTGGTAAGTTATTACACCAGTGAAGAGTTCGGCGTAGTGTATGTTCTAAGATACTTTCTATTCGCTTCCTTTTTGGAATAAAGCGACGAAATAGACCATTATGCCGTTCATTAGAACCTCGTTCCCAAGCCGAATAGGGATGCGCAAAATAGATTAATAGCATTTCATCTTCAAGTTCAGATATGTCCGCAAATTCTAATCTATTATCAGCGGTTATTGTCTTACATATTGTGCCTAATTCAACATTCTTCCTAAAGGTAGTTAACCACGCTTCTAATGTCTCTTTTTACATCACAGGCACGTGCTGACGGACAACGTAACGCTACATATAGTCTGCTTTTACGCTCTAATAACGTCACTAATACGTTATCTGTTTTTCTCCTTTGTTCCACGAACAGTATCTAATTCTCAATTACCAAATTCTTTACGAGTTTCAATTGTAGCATCAAGAAGTTCTATGGATTGCCCCAGTTCGCGCTTATGTTTTCTGACAATGGATTTTCTCATAGAACGACGTACTACCAAAGGCAGATCAATGGCTTTTACCCCAAGTAAACCTTGATGAAGATAGTTATATAAAGTTTTTGTACAAACTATTTCATTACGTGCAAATATACACTGACGTTTAGCATATCCGACAGCAGCGTCAAAAGACCAATGTTCTTTAAGTACTTTTTCTTCAACCCAAAGTATGAAGGACTCTATGGAACCTAACTTCATTGTATTAAATGAGCCAAGACGTTGTTGTTCATATGTTAATTGCCCTGAACTGCTACATATACAATATAGGCCTTACCTGGTCGAATTTGGACAACTGAACCACGTTTTAGTTCTGTATAAATAGTGGTTCTAGAGCGTCCTAATACGGTTGCAATAGCGGTAACAGAATCACCTGTGGCGATTCTCTTTTCTACATAAAAGCGTTCTTCAAGTTTTAAGTGTTTGTACGTAATGTCGTGTTATGATTAGTATAGTCCATAGTGATTACCTCGGTTAGATTATGTTTGGTCACTTAAATCATAACACAAGGTTCACTATGGACTTTTTATGTGTTCAATTTCATTCTACAATTAAGCATAAATATATTTTTAAATCAAACCTAGGTATAAAAATCGATAAATTTACTCCTTCTCCTTTATTAGTTTTATAAAATTAAAATTCATAATATAATATTCATATATCCATGTTACAGTATCAATTATGATTTATCGTGACGTTTTATACACAATGGAGGTTACCATGAAAGTAAAACAACTAATTGTATCCGGTATAGCCTTAGGAGCGCTAGCTTTCACAAGCGGAGTGGTACAGCCTGCACAGGCAGCAGTCGGTATGGATACACCTGCACCGACGCAGAGTTTAAAAAGACCTGCATCAGTAACGACACAGCATTACATCAATGTAGATGGCCTATTATTGGAGCCAATCGATAAAAAGCCAAATGTCATCTATGTTGACGGTCAACCACTCATAGCTTTACGTCAAGTATCAGAAGCATTAGGTTACAAAGTATCTTGGGATGCACCTACAAAAACAGCATTAATCGACATGAACATTGCTACATTAGCGGTACAACCGGACTCTAAACAAGTCGTGCGCAAGGGTAAATTACAAATCATCAACCTCGATACATCCGAATCTTTGCTACCTGCAGCACGTATGGTAGACGGAATTCTGTATGTAAGTCCGAACGCATTCAAACTCTTGTTAAATGATGTAACTATCAATAAAGATGAAATTTACATCGTTCCACAACAAAGTCAATTGGCCGCTGACGCTAACACGCAAAAAGGCAAACGAAACGGTATCGAAACATTCTTACCGGATCAAGGAGATAAAGTAATTCCATACGAAGAAGAGGAAACCAAAGAAAAGAAACCTCTTATTACAGTAAAACGAACTAATACAAAAACAGATACCAAAGACACAGAGAATACCGAATACGTACGCTCTAACGGATTAAACAGATAATAAAATCTTGCGTATAGCTAAATTCAGTTTAATACCTTATAATCTTAAAGATGGCAACTCATCACGCTGATGAATTGCCATCTTTTTATTATTTTTGATACGTTATTATTTCTTGTTGCTTTTTACTTCTCAATATATTTTTATTACTAAATGTCTTTTATTGCTTGATGCCTTTAGACATATTATCTAAGCTATCTTTTGCCGAGTCTATACTCCGCTTCAGGTCTTTTTATCGATTCTTTCATGTCCGGCGATGTGAACCCAGACGTATCGATGCCCTTTGCTGATTCAGAAGCACTTTTTACTATTCTCTTTAGCTTGTTTCATATCATCTTTAATGCGAGTCATATTTTCATCAATTTCATCAAATGACTCATCATACAGAATAAAATTGCTGTCCCCATGGGACGTAATATTAAGGGGTCCCATCGTGAGTTGTCCTTCATCGATACGTAGAGTATCCGTAGAAATAGTGGTGAATTTTGTATTTACTTTCACATCGCTAAAGGATAAATGTCGCCCTTTATTGTGAAAGTTTCCCTGTAATGCTTTTGAATCGGAATCAACATATAGTGCCCTTCACCAGACCAGAAGTTTCCCCATACCTCCATGTCTCGAGGTTGGCCTTCACTTTTAAAGTTCAAATTTGCCGATACGGGCACGAGAAACTCAGGTGCTTTAAGGGCCACACTACTATCTAGATCTTTTGCTACACCAGTAATCATATAGGCTCGAGTGTCCAAATTATATACACCTTTAGCCTCCAATTTACCGCTGTATACATTAGCACTAACGTTTTCAAAATTCAAAATACCATCTTGATACGTCACATCTCTACTACATTCTCAAAGGTAAGTGCAGGGATGCGCAAAATCGGCATCGTTACACGACCTTTAGCAAAGGGACGGTTAAAATCACCTATTACCTTTGTAAGCAAGGTCATGGCGTCATGAATATTCTCACCAAAGCCTAGAGATGACGGATCCACCCCTTTTACATCAAACTGTAGATCTAGCTGAGGCATGCGATGCTTTAAAACATCTTTTAAGTCTACACGACCTTTCAAAACGAAGCCATCCCCTATGGCAGTGCCCCCAAATTTGCCCGTTTCCATATCGATGCGAATGGCCCTCTTACTATCAAGATCAATTCTAGCGTTTACATCCTTTATCACATAATGGCGATTTCTGTTAAAGACCTCTAACTGACTATTTCTAAGTCTAATCTTAAGATCTAAATGTTGCCCCCTCCCAATTGAAATTACGTACTTTTCTACCTAGTTCCTCCTGTCGTTCTTGAGTGGTCTTTCTAGGTGCTTTCGAACGGGGTTCTATCTCGTTAATTGGTTTATTTACATCTGGAGATATGGGCGCGAAATCCAACCGATTATTATCGTCTAAATCAATGACTATAACCGCATCATCTAATTCAATGCCCTTGATAGCGGAGGACTTAAAGTTACGTGTCACCACATCCCACATATTGACGCGGACTTTCCCGCTTGGTGCATTGAGCAACTCATGCCCTTCTGGGTCCTTCCAAACTAGCCCAGTAAAAGTCAAAGTTCCCCACGGTGTAGCAGATAAACTTTCAACAGTAACCGTACCGCGCATCATCGTTTGTCGAGTCATAACCTCTGTAAAAATGAGACCCATGCCCCGACTGGCAATCGTAGCCAATATAAAAAGAACTACCAGCGCAATACTGATAAAAGCGAAGAGGCCTATAAGCCCCTTTTTATATAGTTGTATATATTTACTCCAGTAAGAGCGTATGTTATTTCCCATACATTTATTATAGCATTATATTGTACAAAACTGATATGCCGGATACAACAATCCAGATGGACAGTAACAATACCTCATGTTAGGATATATGCATAGTATAGTATATATAAGGAGATTGTCATGAAAGTAAAAGAATGCTTACCATGCCTATGTTTAGCACTCAAAACGACAATCAGTACTACGCGGTATGGCATAATGAAACGCCTGGTTTCATCATGGACTTTAAGGGACTGAACGGAAATCCGTCCACCCTTACCTATGTAACCCATAATAACGAGTCCATGCTTATTTCAACACTAATCTACGATCCTAATAAGATATCCGCCTCCCACGAGGAGTTATTGCGATATATCAGCCACGTAGACATTGCACCGGATAAAAATATCCATATCGGCATCACCCGTCTATTACCGGAAATAGAATTATAATTGCAAAAGCCCTGCGCACAGCCATGAATATATCTTTTACAGATACTATTCAAAGCCGTGAACAGGGCTTTTTATTTTTATAATATTATACTAACGAGTAGTACTGCAGAATTTATAAGATAATGTATGAAAACTTAAAAGTCTTATGCTTCTGCTTTCACGTTTTTACCGTATTTTACAAGGCTTTCAGCTTCAATTTCCGCTTGTGTACGGTAGTCTTGAGGCATGCTAGACAAGCGAATCCAGCTACGTACAGCCTCTACCAATACGATGAGAATCATGAGGAACATAGCAGCACTGAACGCTACTAGGATCCATTTACCAGCTGGGATATAGCTGTTAAATACGTTTTCAAAGTCGGCAGTGATAGCAACGATAGCCATAAGGATACAAGGAATACCTGTTACCCATGCATAGCGTTTGTGACCAAGACGCATAATAACTGTAGTACCTACGGCCAATGTCATAGTACCTAATAATTGGTTAGATACGCCGAATAGAGGCCAAATAATACCGATGTTACCTTGTAGAACTAGGTAGCCCCACAAGATACAAATTAAAGCTGCACAACCATACACGCCAGGAGCCCAATGTTGGTCGTTGAATTTAGGATGGAAATGACCTAATAATTCTTGAAGCAAGTAACGACCTACACGAGTACCAGCATCGATTAATGTCATGATGAACAATGCTTCGAACATGATACAGAAATGATACCAGTAACCCATCAAGTGAGACATGTTAGGCAATTTAGAGAAGATATGAGCCATACCTACTGCAAGGGATACGGCACCACCAGGACGGTGCATCAAGTCTTCGCCAACCATTGCGGACAATGCTGGTAATTCATGAACTTGAAGTCCTAATGCCTTAAAGGATTCAACTGTAGAGTTAATAGCAAAGTAATCATCTGGATGCAATGCAGTGGCTGCGATCAACGCCATCATAGCGATGAAGCCTTCTGTTAACATCGCACCATAACCGATTGGCAATATTTCTTTTTCATTAGTAAGCATTTTAGGTGTTGTACCTGTTGCGATAACTGTATGGAAACCAGATAACGCACCACATGCGATAGTAATGAAGATGTAAGGGAATACAGAACCTTTCAATACAGGACCGCCGCCCCAAATGTAAGGGGTAACAGCTGGCATTTGAATTTCAGGCATTACGATGATAATACCAAGAGCCAAGGCCCCGATTGTACCGATTTTAAGGTATGTGGACAAGTAGTCACGAGGAGCAAGCAATAACCATACTGGCAATGCTGCTGCAAAGAAGCCATAGACTGCAAGCATGATTTCGATGGTTTGCAAGTCATATGTGAACCAAGAAGCATATTCGCTAGCCGCTACGTTTGGACCGTAGATGATAGCTGCGAAGATCAATGCTACACCAATAACAGTTGCTTCTTGAATTTTACCAGGACGCAACCATTTCAAATAAATACCAATGAAAATAGCGATTGGAATCGTAGCAAATACGGAGAAGAAACCCCAAGGGGAATTATGCAATGCGTTGGCTACTACTACGGCCATACCAGCAAGTGTGATAATCAATAGGAACAATGTAGCAAGCATAGCACCGAAACCAGCAAATTTACTGATTTCTTCGCGGGCAATATCCGCGATAGATTTGCCGTCATAACGAACGGACGCAAATAAGATAACCATGTCATGTACAGCACCGGCGAGTACGGAGCCAATTAGAATCCATAATGCGCCAGGCAAATACCCGAACTGGGCTGCAATAACAGGACCTACAAGAGGACCTGCACCAGCAATCGCTGCAAAGTGATGACCAAATGTTACCCATTTGTTTGTTGGCACGTAATCGTGACCATCATTGTGGACCATAGCCGGCGTTGGACGATACTGATCAAGTGTCAGCACCTTGGCCGCTATGAAAGCCCCATAAAAGCGGTACGCTAAAATTAGAATACACGCGGAGGCTATAACTAAGTAAATACCATTCATAACCATAAAAACACCTCCAATATACATGACATCGGAGGTGCCGAATAAACAGTTCTAATAAAATTAGGTCTCCAATGCCACTGTAGCTTATAAATTGATGAGTACTTACATACTCATTGTATATCTAAACAAGAATATGTCAATTTACACTTAATCATTTTAGATACTCATTATTCGTTAAAAGCATATATCGAAGACTATTTTATTTTTTTACTATGATATTTCCAAAGGTGCGTAGTAGATCAAGCCCTACATTACCGCTTTTTTCAGGGTGAAACTGCATGCCATAGACATTTCCCCTCTCCACAATGCCCGGTACCTTAATCCCATAATCCGCGGTTGTTGTAATATATTGAGAATCTGTATCTACGTAATAAGAGTGCACAAAATATGTATATTTATCAGCTACATCAGAAAAAACACTGTCTTTACGGCATAGTGTATTTTGATTCCACCCCATATGAGGTACACGAAGACCGAGGTTATTAGGAATGGCTTTCACAGTGCCCGGTATAATACCTAAGCCAGGAGTCGGTCCATATTCTTCAGATTCATCAAACAAAAGCTGCATCCCTAAACAAATACCAAGCAATGGTATGTTGCGCTCCACCACCTCATGAATGACGTCGATAAGACCGCGCTCACGAAGGACGGAAACAGCCGATGCATAAGCGCCGACACCCGGTAGAATCACACCATCAGCAGCCAATATGGTATCTCGATCAGCGGTCAATACCGCATCAAGACCGATATGTTGTAATGCTTTTTGTACATTAAATGTATTGCCCGCATCATAATCAATTATGGCAATCATAGTGACATCCTTTCTTTTACGCCTATGTAAATAGCAACATACGTCGCAATGTACATCGCTATAAAAGTGGCCTACATTATTGACGAGCCATATACTCTTTCAAAATAGCGCGCATAATAGCACCATCACTAGCAGGAGGCAATGTTACACGCAACCAATTATCTCGTTGTCCACGGCGTACTTGATAGCCCTTAGCGAGCCATTCATCAGCAAGGCTATCCGCATTAGGTACGGACATAAAGATAAAATTAGCACCGCTCTTATAATAAGTGCCGCCCACTTCATCCAACGTTTGTTCCCACAAGGCGCGTTCTGCGGCATTCTTCTCTACAGTGCTGCGCAAAAATTCACGATCACCAAAGGCAGCCTCAGCAGCCACTTGGGACAAGGTATTCAAATTATATGGCAAGCGAATGGTTTGAATATAGTTCGCTAATTCAGCGCTACTCATCATATAGCCTACGCGATAGTTGGCAAGGCCATAGGCCTTAGAGAAGGTGCGCATAATAAATACATTAGGAAATTCATCAAGCAAAGCTCGTGCCGTTGGCACCTCTACGGAGGTTACGAAATCGATATAAGCTTCGTCGATGATGACTAACACATCTTTTGGCAATGTACTGATAAAGTTACGAATATCTTCAACAGTTTCATAGGTCCCTGTTGGATTGTTAGGATTACAAATCCATACGAGGCGCGTCGTAGTATCTACGGCTTGACGCATCGCCTTAAAATCGTATTGACCTGTAGCCTCGATGCATCGCACCTCGCGAATGACCGCCCCTTCTACAAGGCCGTTAAGGCCATATTCAGAAAAGGCAGGAACGCTGATAACGATAGAATCACCGGCATTGATAAATGTTTTATTTACCATGGAAATCACTTCATCAAGACCGACGCCAATAACGAGTTGATTTCCGCTACCTTCCAATAATCCGCTAAGACGCTTCGCAAAGATGATGCATTGCCATCAGGGTATAGATTGGCATCATTATTCGTCACATAATCTAGTACTGCTTCGCGCACCTTTGGCGATGTACCATAAGGATTTTCATTGGCTGATAATCGCACAAGGCGCTCCACACCGAGGCGAGCTTTGACGGACTCTGCCGGTTCCTCTGGCACATAGGGCTTTAATTGGCCAATAATTTTCTTCATACTCTACTCCTTACAAATCTGTAATCGCTTTGCGTTCCTGTGTTTTGCTGATGACGCCTTCACGGCTTGCCAACTCTTCTAAGATGGCTTCATAAGGAACGCCTTTTTCTACCAATAGCACGAGCAAATGATAGAGTACGTCTGCTGTTTCATATACTAGTTCTCGAGAATCTTCGTTCTTAGCGGCGATGACAACTTCTGTTGCTTCTTCGCCTACCTTTTTCAAGATTTTATCGAGTCCTTTGTCGAACAAGTAATTCGTATAGGATCCTTCCTTTGGTGTTTCCTTGCGCCCCTTAATAATGGCATATAATTCTTCTAATGTTTGTTGATTGTCCATTGTTCTTCTCCTTTGTGAAAGCTAACGCCTACGCGTCATCTCACCTCATATTTCGTATTTCTCTACGCTTCTACATCGTTAAAAAAGCAACTCACCGCTCCCGTATGGCACGCAGGACCTTCTGCATTGACGAGAACCAGTAATGTATCGCCATCGCAATCGAGCTTCATATCCACCACGTGTTGCACATTGCCACTGGTACCGCCCTTATGCCATAGTTCTTGGCGCGAGCGAGACCAAAACCAAGTTTCCTTAGTTTCTAGTGTTTTGTGAAAGCTTTCTTCGTTCATCCACGCCACCATGAGCACTGCTTTTGTTGTATTATCTTGAACGACCGTCGGTAACAGGCCGCCACCCTTTATTAAAGTCTGGTTTCATGTATGCTACAATCTCCTACCCTATCTAACAGCAATGCCCGCTGCCTTCAATTGTGATTTTAAATCGGGAATGCTAATTTCACCAAAGTGGAATATAGACGCTGCTAGCGCACCGGTAACACCAGTCTCGGTGAATACATCGATAAAATGCTGTACCGTACCAGCTCCACCGGAGGCGATAATCGGTACATCTACGACCTCTTCCAAGGCTTTATATAGTTTAATATCAAAGCCGGATTTAGTGCCGTCCTTATCCATGCTTGTTACCAATAACTCACCAGCGCCACGGCTCACAGCTTCTTTAGCCCACGCAAGGGCTTCCCAATCGCTACGCTTGCGACCACCATGGGTATACACATACCATTTACCAGTCTCTGGATCCGTTTTTACATCAATGGCTACTACCATACATTGGTTGCCAAACTTTTGAGCGCCTTCACTGATGAGTTCTGGACGCGCTAAAGCCGCTGAATTCAGCGATACCTTATCGGCGCCTGCTTTCAATAACGCGCTCATATCGTCCACAGTTTTAATGCCACCACCTACGGTGAGGGCATGAACACATGTTTTGAAATGTCTGTCACCACATCGCGCATCGTCGTACGTCTGTCTACCGTAGCCGTAATATCGAGGAATACGAGCTCATCGGCGCCCTGTTCCTCATAGGTAGCCGCAATATCGACAGGGCTACCCTACATCAACGAGGTTTACAAAGTTAACGCCTTTTTTTACGCGACCATTATCTACGTCTAAACAAGGAATAATCCGTTTTGCTAACATGATGCTTTTCTCCTTATTAAACGCAGCAATTTCCTCTAATGTAATAGTGCCTTCATACAAGGCCTTGCCTACAATACTGTCTACTACACCGCGTTGTTCAAGGTTTTTAATATCCTCTAAATTGCGGACACCACCGGATGCAACAATACGGGCCGTAGGGAATTGATCTTGTAAGGAACCCAATAGGTCTTCATTAGCACCTTGCATTGTGCCATCTCGGTCCACATCGGTAACGATAAAATACTTTGCACCGGCTGCCACCATAGCACCGATAAGGTCGGTCATAGGCACATCAGATTGGTCGAGCCAACCTTCCGCAGCGACCTTACCATTCTTACCATCTACGCCGATGACGATGCGTTCTGGGCCGTATTCGGCGATAACCTGTTTCGTCAATTCAGGATTCTTAAGGGCTACGGATCCGAGAATAACGCGATTAACGCCCATTTCTAAATATAAATCTACAGCCGCTTTATCGCGAATACCGCCACCGATTTCTAACACACCTGTAAATGCAGCGCGTACGCGTTTAACAATATCTACATTGACCGGTTTCCCCGCCTTCGCCCCATCTAAATCGACGAGGTGCAAAGCGCCAACACCAGCAGCCTCGTATTGAGATGCTTGGTCAACCGGATCCGGATTAATGATGGTTTCCTTCGCAAAATCGCCCTTATACAGGCGTACGCTGCGACCATCTTGTAAATCTATAGCTGGAAAAATCATAGTATCTCCTCTATTCACGAACCTTATGTGGCCCTGCTTTCACCATTTATAAGGACTCTATTAAATCATACCCTTTGTAGAATTCACACCTTGAATGTCTGGGTTAATGGTAACCGCCTTACGCAATGCACGGCCCGTAGCCTTAAACATGCTTTCAATAATATGATGCGTATTGCGACCATATTCGTTGCGCACATGTAAATTCATAGCACCACTCACAGCCAAGGCTTGGAAGAAATCCTCTACCAATTCTGTTTCAAAATTACCACCCAATACAGGAGTCGTAAACTCACCATTAAACACGAGGTATGGACGGCCACTAAGGTCGATAACAACCTGTGTCAACGCTTCATCCATAGGCACCCACGCGTCGCCATAACGCTCGATACCCGCCTTGTCACCTAGAGCCTGTGTCAATGCTTGCCCTAAGGTCAATGCAATATCCTCTACCGTATGATGCGCATCCACGTACGTATCGCCTACGGCTTTTACAGCAAGGCCAAAACGACCATGCTTAGCCAACAAATGGAGCATATGATCAAGAAAACCGATGCCTGTATCGACGTGAATGTCCTGATTTCCATCTAGGGTAAGTGTAATTGTAATATCTGTTTCACCCGTTTTACGAGTTACCGTAGCTGACCGATTTGTTCTCATCATAGTATCCTCTTATCATTAAGGAAGCCCTTTAAGGCGTTCCCATCCATACAATTATTTTTCAAGCGCACTTCAATAGCACGAGCATGTGCTTCAAGACCTTCTGTACGAGCCAAAGTAGTAATATCCTTCGCCACCTCTTGTAAGCGTTCACGGCTAAATTGAGTAAAGGAAATGCGTTTTACGAAATCGTACACACCAAGTGGGGACGAGAATTTTGCAGTACCACTCGTAGGTAATACGTGATTTGTACCGCCTACATAGTCGCCCAATGGTTCAGAGGCATATCTGCCAAGGAATACGGAACCTGCATTTTCTACCATGCTCATATATTCCATAGGGTCCGGTAATTGAATTTCCAAATGTTCTGGCGCCACTTCGTTCATTACAGTAAACATATCTTCTACGCTATCCATAACAGCAATATAGCTGTTATTTTCGATAGCTGGACGAGCAATGCTTTCACGAGGTAATTGTGAAAGTTGACGTTCTACCTCATCGGATACGAGTTGGGCTAGTTTTTCACTATTTGTAACCATGATAGCACGAGCTCGTGGATCATGTTCTGCTTGGGATAACAAATCCGCTGCAAGATGTACTGGATTAGCACTTTCATCAGCGATAACGCCGATTTCACTAGGGCCTGCAATCATGTCGATATCGACTTGACCAAATACTTGGCGCTTGGCAGTGGCTACATAAATGTTACCAGGGCCTACGATTTTATCTACTTTAGGAATTTGCTCTGTACCATAGGCAAGAGCCGCAACACCTTGAGCACCACCCACTTGGTATACCGCATCAACGCCAGCAAGTTTTGCAGCGCCTAAGACAGCAGGGTTAATGCCATCTTTTTGTGGAGGTGTGACCATGATAATTTCCTTAACACCAGCGATTTTTGCAGGCAATGCAGTCATCATAATGGTAGATGGATATGCCGCTGTGCCACCTGGAACATAGAGACCAACACGAGCCAATGGCGTTACCTTTTGACCACGTGTAATGCCCGGTGTATCCATATCTACAAAGCCTTGTTCTATTTCACGGCTGTGAAATTCGGTAATATTTTTCTTTGCTACCAATAAAGCGTGTTTCAAGTCTTCTGGTAAATTGTCCCATGCCGCATCGATGATAGATTGATCCACTTTGAAATCATCTAGTTTTACGCCATCGAATTTTTCAGAATATTCACGGAGTGCTGCATCGCCATTAGCACGCACGTTTTCGATAATATCGTACACGCGGCGTTCAATTTCCATATCTGTTGTTTGTTGTGTATATTGGCGGACAATGCTAAGCATTGCATCAAGAGATTCTTTGTAAATTTTCATTGTATGTCCTCATTTCAAACTATGTATATCAATACTTCTATTGTAAACGTTTCTCATCACATCGCAATAGCCTATGCCATCTATTTTTTATCAATAGCCGATTGTAATTGATCAATCAATGCAAAGATGGTATTTCTTTTTTGTTTCAATGCCAATGGATTTGCTACAAGACGCGTTGAGATTGGTTGGAGCCAATCATAGATTTTAAGATTGTTTTCTCGTAGTGTTGTACCAGTTTCTGTAATATCTACGATGGCATCGGCTAAGCCTACGAGCGGAGCCAATTCAACGGAACCTTCAATTTTAATGATTTCTACGTCTTGAGATCCGAAATATTGTTTTGTAATGGTTGGATATTTTGTACCGATTCGTTGACGGCGGCCTTCCTTCGGATTGTACCCTTCTAAGGAAGCCAAGATAAATTGGCATTGACCCGTTTTCAAATCTAGCATTTCATAGGATGTATTATCTTGTTCATCCAGTACATCGCTACCAACGATGCCCAAATCAACGACACCATTATTTAAATATGTCGTTACATCAGGGCCTTTCGCTAAGATAACCTCTACCGAATCCCCCAATGGAATGATCAACTTACGCGCCTTGTTGCGCAACGGTTCACAATCAATGCCACAAGACTCTAAGAGAGGAATAAAATCCTTTTCAACGCGGCCCTTTGTTAAAGCGATTCGCAATTTGCCATTATCTTGGATATTGCTTTCACCTTGCATAAGCACATCTGTAAGAACATCAATGTTGAAAGCCATACCAACGGATGGCATCGGTGTACCATCAAATCCAGATAAGAGTCCATCATAGCGGCCACCGCTGACAATGTATTGAGATACACCGTCTACATAGCCTCTAAAGGTAAGGCCTGTGTAATAGGATTGAAGCGGTTCTGTAGATACATCAATGCGAACTTGTTGACCAGTTGCTTCGATTTGACCAGCTAAATCCATAAGACTATCTAAAATACGTTGTGCACCTGCTGGCAAAATCACCTGACTGAGTTCGTTTTTAATATCATTTACAGTGCCAAATAAACGAGGCCAAATCGTAAGGAATGGATAGAGTGCATTATTTTTAAATTCGCTAATCAATTCATTGTAGCGTGGCAAATATTTTGTAAATAATGCATCCAGCAAATCGGCCCGTTCACCATCAGTCAATCCCAATGCATCGGTGATGGCACGAGAGAAACGAGCATCACCAATTTCTAATAATAAGGTATTATTGAGCTGTGATTCGTTCACTTCTTTAATGATGGCAAAGCATTCTAGCTCAGCATCAATACCTTCATAGCCGACCATTTCGATGCCACCTTGTGTGACTTGGTTGATATCGCCGCGATGTTGCTTATTTTTCATCAACACGTCGCCAAGATAGTAGAACTTGCGAGGTAATTCAATATTCGTAGTTGCCAAGAAACGACCGATTGGCATGGTTAAATCAGGGCGGATAACCACGGATGCATCAGAACTACCAAAGAATTCGTACATATGTTGACCACGGCCTAATGTGTAACCATTAAACACATCTTTGTATTCTACGAGGGGTGTAGAAATTTTTGTATACTGACGATTGCGGCAAAGGCTGAGCAAATATTGACTCACATCATCCTTGCGCTCCGCTACAGCACCTATATCATCACGAAAACCTGTAGGCAACTGTTTCTGTACCATGAGGATCATCCTTTCTATAAACCATGCTAATATTACTATTTAAAATATATAGATTCTTTTAGATTTTATCACTTTAGCGTATTAAAGCATAAAACTATAATAATACTCCTCTATAGAATTGTCAATAGAGGAGTATTAATTCTAATCCCAAACCTTTGCTACATCTGCTACGCTATGCGCATCGGATCCTAGCACAAAGGGCACACCAATAATGGCAGCTATTCCTTGAATAAAGCGGCTTGGATACATTTCACCGCAATCAGGTTTAAAGAACCCACTCATATTATAATCTAGTTCTCTACCTTGAACGCGCATAATATGTAATATATCGCTCACCAATTGAGCATTTCGTTTATCTAAATGATGTTCAAATCCGAAATGGTGTTGGTATTTCTTGATTAAATCAAAGTGACCGATTCGCTTTGGCGTATACGTACCTAAATCAGCGCGCACCGCTTGGCGAATGATACTAAAGTATTTATAGTACAATTCACTTTGATTAGAAATCCAAGGACCAAAGCCCTTTTTAAATTCCTCTGTATTATAGTCAACACAGTAGTATTTGCCACCTACACCATCCATAAAGTGAACAGATAATATATTATCATCCGTCAATGGACCATAGCGATCAAGGAAGTCTTGGATATCGCTTTCAAAACCAGGGATATAATCCACCTCAAATCCAAGGGAAATATCGATATGCGTACCATAGGCACGTTGTAATTCACGACCTAATTCAAGATAGGAATCCACTTGATTGAGTTTAAGAGACGCCGTATCATAAGCAACCTTGTCGCCGCCGTACTCTGCCTCAAAGGCCTTTGGCAACGGAGCATGCTCTGTTAAGCACACCTTTTCGATGCGTAGTTCAATGGCCTTTTCAATCATAAGCGCCGTTCTATCACCGCTGCCATGTGGACATAATTCAGTATGAAAATGACCATCCACCAATCGGCTACGATACGTACTATTGCCTATGAACTGCCGTTCTGCTTTCATATTTATCATAACTTACCCCTATCTATGTATAGCATCCATCCGCAACCCCACGGATATATGAATGATTTAATATCTATTATTATACCAATAATGCGTAAGTTTCGGTATCCTGATATTTTCCATGTTTAAACCCAACCTCAGGGGTAAGTCCACAATAGGTAAAACCGAATCGATTATGTAATTTCGTGCTCCCCTCATTGCCGGCCGTAATAACAGATACCACATTATGCAATGTATCATCTGCTTTTCGCCATAGTTCTATAAATATGTGCCATCAGTTGTGATGCTACACCTTTGACCACGATAGTCTTGATGGATATAAATAGATAGCTCAACAGTGCTTTTGAAAGCATCCTTTAGTTCTATATGGTGAAAGTGATGCATAGCCTACCACAACATCGTCCATAAGTCCCTACAAAAATACGGTGCTCCACCGTTTGATGCGCGTCAAACCACTCTTGCCACTCTAGTAATGTGCGCGGTTCAAGATCAAGAGTGGCTACACCGTTTACAACCTCGTAATTATAAATATCTAAACAAGATACTACATCATCCTGTGTAATTGGTCGTATTACTAATTCACTCATAAGAATTCCTCAAAAAGTTGGTATCTCTATATAAATTAACCACTTATATCTATTATAAAATGATATAATAAAAAGAGAAAAATAAGCAAAGAAAAAAAGGACGAGCGGCAACTCGTCCTTTTTTTGTTATATTGTAGGTAATTTTGTACGCTTGACTACCTATCTGTAATATATCATAAATATATAACACTGACTAGCAATAAAAGATAGGCAATTATCTCTCATAATACGCCAAACAAAATAAGTGTAACTACAACTAACGCAACAATAACTATATAGTCCAATAATCTAAGTCCTACAGAAGCTGCAAAACTATGGTTTTTACCACCAAAACCTCTAAGTTCCAAGGATAACGCCATTGTTTCAGAGCGGCCTAAGGATTTTAAGAGTAATGGTTGGATGACTGAGGCATAGGATTTCATGCGTTTAAAGATATTGCCTTCTAAAGAAAGGCCTCGACAAGATTGTGCCTCTTGTACAGCTTTGCTTTCACCAATGAAAATCTGGTACAAATCGAAGTGCTGCAGTAAACATAAATGCATATTCGTAAGGAATTTTGCATTGTGTTACGAGGGCGGCCGTTAAATCTTGTAATTTTGTCGTTGCCAAAAGTGCAATAAATACAAGAGTCATGGCTAACATGCGTAGGCCTGCCACAACAGCGGATACTACATCACCGCTACCTAAATATTGAACTATGCCTAAGAATACGGCGAATACAGTCAATGCAAATACAGCCTTATATTGTTTCCACAACAAGCCGGTCAACAACAGCGCTACTAATTCTACGACAACCAATGCCATTAATGACATCCAATCCCGCAAAAAGATGGCCCATACAGATACAGCAAGGGTCATCAAAATTTTTGTTAATGGTACTAATCGTTCCATGGCCCCTCCTATTCTGCCAATTGCGCGATAAGGCGCGTCCGCAATTCATCCATCGATTTACAATAACCTAGTCCTGGCACGGCTTGTGAAAGCTCTACACTTGGCGGTTTTGTTAAGCCTAAATCGTGTAATTCATCAGTAGATTTTGAAAATAACACTTCTGGTGTGCCATCAAAGGACACAGTGCGATGGCCCATGATGATAGCGCGAGAACATTCAGCAGCCATAATTTCCATATCATGGGTAATCAATAAGATTGTAATTCCTTCCTGATTCAACTGACGAAGCAAGGCTAATAACTCTTTTTGTTTCCTTACCATCTTGACCACTTGTAGGTTCATCGAGGATAAGAATGTTAGATTGCATCGCCAATGCAGAAGCAATGGCAACGCGTTGTTTTTCACCGCGACGCAATGTAGGTGGATACTCGTCACGCAAATGACTGATACCACATCGTTCCAATACTTCATCCACAATATGTGCAACCTCGTCTTTAGAGCGACCTAAAGATTCCGGACCAAAAGCTATCTCTAGTAGCTACGGTAGGTCTAAACATTTGACGATCCGGTTGTTGGAATACATACCCAATAAATTGGCCCTCGTTTAGATGGCTGGCATAGAGGTAATATCCTTACCATTGTAACGAATATGACCTTCGCCAGCCTTTTCAAGGCCTACTAATAACCGGGTAATTGTGGTCTTACCACAACCGTTCTTACCACCAATAGCAATAAACTCGCCTTCACGAATGGTAAAGCTAACATTTCTAAAAATATCTACGGTAGGCACATAGCCAAATCGCAAGTTTTCTACCTTAAGCATGTGCGCCACCTCCTGCACTTTCACCTATCGTATTACCATGTTGGGTTTGGCTTTCACCAGTATCAATTACATCACTTGAATTTTCATAACGAGAACGGTCAATTGCCTTAGCCATCTCTATATGATGAAGGCCCTTGATTGCCGATTCGATGCTAAGCCAAGGTTCATCACTATGGTAACCAGCCTTTTTCAAGTTCCATATACGTTGTAAATACAGATGGCAATGCTTCTACATAAATATCATGGTTGTACATGTATTCCAATGTTGTAGCCACATCGCTATCGCATACGATTTCACCATCCACCATAAGCGCCATGCGGTTAGCATATGGCAATACGGCATGCAAATCATGGTCGATAACTACAACAGTGATACCATGATTACGGTTTAAATCACCAACGAGGCGATATAGTTCAGCCGTCCCATCTGGGATCAAGAGAACTCGTCGGTTCATCGAGAACGAGGACAGATGGATTCGTTGCCAACACGGAAGCAATCGCTAAACGCTGACGTTGACCGCCGGACAAGCTCGTAATTTTACGATCTTCAAGGCCTTCAATACCAACTTGTTTAAATACCTCTGCACAACGGGCATCGATGGTTGCTCGATCGTAACCACGGTTTTCCATAGCAAAGGCTACTTCTTCACGAACAGTCATCGTTACAAGTTGCGTATCATAATCGGCAAGAACAACGCCGACATGGTTTGCTAACTCAGGAATCGATAATTGCGTTGTAGCCTGACCATCTACAAAGACCATACCTTCTAGGCGACCGCCATAGAATTTAGGCACCGCCCCAACCATAGCCATGCAAAGTGTACTTTTACCACAACCAGCAGGACCTGTTACAACAGGAAAATCACCTTCGTGCACATCGAGATTGATGTTCTTTAATGTAGGTACAGTAGCCTTAGGATGGAAATAATTCATATGCTCAATAGAAATCTTTTGCATCCCGTTCTGGTGTAATCACGAGTCCGCTATGGTCACTAGAAACTTCACCACCACTTGGCAACATGCCACGTTTTACAAACATCTTTTGAGCCGGAATATACAACACAGGTGTAATCGCTGCATTTACAGCGGCCACCACTAACACAAGCGGCCACATAGCATACAGATATACATTATTAGGTAATCCTGCAATTTGCCATAACAACGTAACGAAAATACCACCAGATACAACAGTTGTAAAGAATGCACCTACTATCGGTGTAATCTCAAAGGAGCCAATTTTACCAATTTTCATAGATGGCATGGTACGCGAAATGAATGTTATCACCAATGCACCAGCTGGCTCGGACAACAAGTTACCATAAGGGAAGCCAGATTTTGAGGTTAAAACTTCAATCAAAGCCGCTACTAAGCCAATCCCTAATGCTTGAGAGACGCTAGGTTTTGTCAACAAAATCGCCACACAATACGCAGAAATCATCCAGTTTGGCGTAACCCCGGCAAAACTTGGGCTCACCAAGTGCAAAATTGTACCTAACGCAAGCATCAAAGTGCTCACCGTTACCCATCTAAACTGTCCACCCTGATCATGGGTGTACACGAGATCCTTTATCCGTTCCATAATACCCTCTTTTTCTTCAATAGAATATATACTGTTTATTTTTAACATTTATATGGGTATTGTGAAAGTTTATAATCCTTTTTCTATACAAAGCTTTCTCACTTCCTCGTCACATAGTTATGATATAATGCATATATTAATTACGCCCACACAGGAGATCTACATGTACAAATATATTACAATTTTGGGCGCTGCAGGCCAAATTGCACAACGATTAACAGCAACACTGTTAACATATACAGATATGCACATCACATTATATGGACGTCAATTGAGCACACGTATTCATCCGGAAATTTTAGAACACGAACGGATAACTGTTATCGAAGGATTCTTCCAAAACCCTAAAAAATTAGAGGAAGCCGTTTATGATATCCTACATGTTGAAGACGAAACACCATTCAACCGCGCTAGCATTGGTGTAGGTGAACCGGGTACACACTACAATAAACCATCGTTTTTATAGGATACAAAGACTATCTTTCTTATCTTGAATAGGAAGATAGTCTTTTATTTTTATAACGAAGTACTATCTTTGATACTTCAACACAAAAATATACTGTAATTATATCGTTTAAATGATATAATTACAGTATACAAATTAGAAATAGAGATATTGTAAATTATAAGGAGATAAATATGGGCATCTTACGCGAAACAATTCGTCCATCATCAGATTTACGAAATAAGTATCCTGAAATATCTAAGACCTTACAACTAAAAGATGAGGCAGCCATAATTACAGTAAATGGTCGTGGTGATACTGTCAGCTTGGGATATAATACATATAATATGTTAAAAAGCAAAGATCGAATTACTATCATCCCTAATAGAGGGACAGAATGATATTATTCATGGTCGAACTACTACCGTAGAAGAAGCTTTTAGTAGCATCGATAAAATGTTAGAACAAATGGAGTAAGATAATGAAAATAAAAACTTACACCATTATTCCTACAGAAAAATTCAACAAAGAACTGCATCAACAAATACTCTATGTAGCTATGCAATTTTTCTAAAGAGACAGCACTACAAGTTAAAGAAAATATCCAAACAGCTATTTTTAAATCTTCAATTACATCCATATATGGGTAATACCCTAAAAATCAGAAATCTTAAAGACAATGACTTTCGTATGCTAATTTTTAAACAAACTCATTATATTCTATACAGTTGTAGAAGAAACTAAAACTATTTACTTACTCTCTATACTAGATCAACGACAAGATTACATTAATATCCTTAATGGTTTATAAAACTTCCCAATATTTTTCGGTATACATTTCTCTCAAGAAAATGTATACCGATTTTTATTCCCATAATTTATGGTTATTTATATAGATAAACAACGTTATTTACGCTATACTAATAACAGAATTAAGATACACTAATAAACAAGTAAGGAGATATCATGAATCGCATTGTTGTTATAGGTAGTTGCAACATGGATATTGTAGTCCTCGCAAATAAGCGTCCGGCGGCTGGCGAAACAATTATGGGCAACGAGTTACACATCGCTCACGGCGGTAAAGGCGCTAACCAAGCAGTAGCAGCTGCACGTTCTAGGGCGCAGAGGTTACTATGGTAGGTTGCATCGGTACAGATGCATACGGCCAGATGATTTTAGATAATCTAAAAGAAAATCATATCAACACAGACTACATCGTCACTGTACCAGATACTACAACAGGTACAGCACACATTACATTAGCTGAAGGTGATAATAGCATTATCGTTATACCTGGCGCTAATGCTAAGGTAGATCAATCTGTAGTAAATAATGCTTGGTCTGCTATCGAGCAAGCAGATCTCGTAATGCTACAAAACGAAATTCCTATTCCCACAATCGAATACATCGTTCGTCGTTGTCACGAAGCTAATATAAAAGTTCTCTTAAATCCTGCTCCAGCAGCTGACCTCAATCCTGAGTGGTTGGAACTAGCCACCTATATTACGCCAAATGAACACGAATTATCGTCCCTCTACCCTAACCAAACTACAGAGGAAACATTATTAGCCAACGAAAATAAAATCATCGTGACTCTTGGTAGCCAAGGTGTAGGCTACGCAGATGATGGCGAAATTCGCATTGTTCCAGGTTTCAAGATAGAACCAGTGGATACAACAGGCGCAGGCGACACATTTAATGGTGCCTTTGCAACGGCTATCGTTAATGGTAAAAGCTTAGCTGACGCATTGCACTACGGTAACGCAGCTGCGGCCTCTCCATCCAAAAATTAGGTGCCCAGGCGGCATGCCTACAAGGATGAGGTTGACGCATTCTTGGCTAAACATTAACGAACTGAACAGGACTTTAAAAGCTCCACCGGCCGGGTCTGACTTTCGGCCTACGGCCTCCGCAGGGCCAAAGTCGCTTTGAAAGTCCTATTCAGTTCTAACAAAAAGTTTGCTAACCAACGAATACTTTCATCCTCTATATAGTAAATTTAACAATTCAATAAATGAGGCTAAAAAGCCTCATTTATTGAATGATAAAAAGAGTTTATTATGCAACGAAATGGTATTTTAAATAGCCATATTGCTAAGGTATTAGCTGACCTTGGCCATACAGATACAATTTGTATTTCTGATTGTGGTCTACCTGTACCTGAAGGGGTTCAAAAAATTGACCTTGCTTTGGAATTTGGTGTACCAAGTTTTGAGCAAGTTGTATCTCTTATCACACAGCATATGAAGATTGAAGCAATTCAAATTGCCAAGGAAATGAAAGATTTTAATCCAAAGGGTCATGCATTCTTGGAATCCACATTCCCTTGCGATGAGTTCGAATGGATTACAACTAGTCACGAGGCTTTCAAAGAAGCCACAAAACAATGCAAATGCATTATTAGAACTGGTGAAGTATCTCCGTATGCGAACATTATCTTGCGCGCCGATTGTATCTTTAGCGATCGTCCCTAGATTAGTAGATTAACTAACCATCTAATCTATTACATACATCAAGAAATACTTTCACCAATCATATAGGAGTAGTTATGGAAATTGTTATGTCAGGCATTGCGAAGGCATTTGGTACGAACCAAGTACTGCGCGATGTAAGTATTACTCTCAAGGAGGGCGAGGTTCACGCCTTGATGGGCGAAAACGGCGCCGGCAAGTCCACCCTCATGAATATCCTTACCGGGATTCACAAGGCAGACGCTGGTAAAATCACCATCGACGGCGTAGAGCGCACCTTCCCGAACCCGAGAGAGGCCGAACTAAACGGTGTGGCTTTCATCCACCAAGAGCTCAACATTTGGCCAAATCTAACATTGTTAGAAAATCTGTATTTAATGAGACCAAAGCGCAATAAATTTGGTATGCTCGATAAAAAAGCAATGCTCGCTGAGGCGGAAAATACATGCCGCGAACTAGGAATCGAGTTGCCCCTCACAACTGAGGCAGGCCTTTGCTCCGTTGGTCATCAACAAATGACGGAAATCCTCCGCATCTTGATGTTGGATGCAAAAGTTGTCATCATGGACGAACCGACAGCAGCCCTCACAGAGCGTGAAACGGCAACATTGTTCAACATGATGCGCAAAATGAAAGCCCGCGGCGTGGCAATCGTATATATCTCTCACCGTATGGAAGAGGTATTTAGCGAATGCGATACGATTACGGTTATGCGTGATGGTCACACCATCATTACAAAACCAACTGCTGAAATTTCTGTAGACGAAGTAGTACGCCACATGGTAGGTCGTTCTATCGACGAGTTCTACCCTGCTCGTACTACAACACCAGGCGAAGTAGTGATGAGCGTTGATAACCTAAAACCTGAAGGTTTTAACAACGATATTTCCTTCTCCTTACGCAAAGGCGAAATCCTCGGTGTAGCAGGCCTTATGGGTGCTGGCCGCACAGAAATTATGCGCGCTATCTTTGGTGTAGATAAGCATAACGGCGGTACCGTAACAGTTAACGGTTCTGTTCTAAACTGTAAAAAAACCAGAAGATGCCATCAAAGCTGGCATTGCTTTCATTACAGAAAACAGAAAGAGCGAAGGCTTGATTCTCGATTTCTCCATCGGTTCCAATATTACATTGCCGAACCTTGGCGACATTTGTCCATCTCATGTACTGGATAAGGGCAAGCTCAATTCCTTTGCTGACGAATTATCTAAAAAGCTAGGCGTTAAAACACAATCTATTCATGAACCGGCATCGTCCCTATCTGGTGGTAACCAACAAAAGGTGGTTATCGCGAAATGGGTTGGTAAAAAGCCATCCATTATCATTATGGACGAACCGACGCGCGGTATCGACATCGGTGCGAAACGTGATATTTATGATTTAATGAACGAATTAACGAACGATGGTGTGTCCATTATCATGGTGTCCTCTGAGTTACCTGAAGTGCTAGGCATGAGCGACCGCGTTATGGTCATTCATGAAGGTCGCGTAGCAGGTATCTTGGACCGCAGCGATGCAACACCAGAATCGATTATGACATTAGCCACAGGAGGACAATAATGGACAGCAAAGCGCTACAATATGTAAAAAAATTAGGCCCCCTCATCGGCCTCATCCTATTATTTATCATTATCTCTGTCATGAACGACAGTTTCCTTGAATTCTCTAACTTGCGTAACTTATTGCGCCAAGTATCCATCAATGCGATCATCGCCTTTGGTATGACTTTCGTCATCCTAACTGGCGGTATCGACTTATCCGTTGGTTCCATCCTTGCCCTCTCTAGTGCAGTGATGGCCAATCTCATCGTAACTGGTACTGACCCTGTATTGGCTATCGTGCTAGCCGCCGGTGCAGGCCTTGTATTGGGTGGTATTAACGGTCTCGTTATTACTTATGGCCGCGTAGCTCCATTTATCGCTACCTTGGCGACCATGACAATCTACCGTGGTGCGACGCTAGTATTCACAGACGGTAACCCAATCTCAGGCCTTACACAAGACCCTCTATTCCATGGCTTTGGCCAAGGGGATATTGCAGGCCTTCCAGTTCCAGCTATCACAATGTTCCTAGCTTTCATCATCCTCTGGTTCGTATTAAGCCGCACATCCTTAGGCCGTAAAACATACGCCGTAGGTGGTAGCGAAAAGGTTAGTTACATTGCTGGTATCAAGATTGATCGCGTTAAAATCTTCGTGTATGCCTTGACTGGTATGCTCTGTGGTATCGCTGGTGCAATCATTACTTCTCGTCTTAACTCTGCACAACCTACAGCCGGTGCAGGCTATGAACTTGACGCTATCGCAGCCGTAGTTCTTGGCGGCACCAGCCTTGCTGGTGGTCGTGGTCATATCGTTGGCACATTAATTGGTGCCCTAATTATTGGTACCCTCAACAACGGGTTAAATATTCTCGACGTTTCCAGTTTCTATCAACAAGTTGTAAAAAGGTATTGTCATTTTTATTGGCGGTTCTTGCAGACCGCAAGAAAGCCTAGGAGGTTCCTATGAAAAAACTATTGTTACTGTTGGCGATGGCTATCATGGTTATCGGTCTTGTAGCAGGCTGTGGTAAAAGCGCTGATAACGGCGGCGACAAAAAATCCGGCACAATCGGCTTCTCTGTTTCCACATTGAACAACCCATTCTTCGTAACTATGAAAGAAGGCATTGAGGCTCAAGCTAAAGCGCTTGGTCTTAAAGTTAAAATCGTTGACGCTCAAAACGACCCGGCAAAACAAGCAAACGATATTTCCGACTTAATTGAAAGCGGCGTATCCGTATTGATCATCAACCCTGTAGACTCTGCAGCTATCTCTACTTCTGTAGAAGCAGCAAATGCTAAAAACATTCCTGTAATCACTGTTGACCGCTCTGCTGACAAAGGCAAAGTAGTAGCTCACATCGCTTCCGATAACGTAAAAGGCGGCGAAATGGCAGCTCAACTTATCGTTGATAAAGTTGGCAAAGCTGCAAAAAGTAGCTGAAATTGAAGGTATCCCTGGTGCTTCCGCAACTCGTGAACGGGGCCAAGGCTTCCACAACGTAGCTGACAAAGACTTAACAGTAGTAGCAAAACAAAGCGCTGACTTCGACCGTACAAAAGGTTTGAACGTAGCAACTAACATCTTGCAAGCTAACCCAGACGTACAAGCTATCTTCGCTCATAATGACGAAATGGCATTGGGTGCTATCCAAGCAGCTAAATCCGCAGGCAAAACAATCTTCATCGTAGGCTTTTGACGGTACTGCTGACGCAGAAAAAAAGCTGTTAAAGACGGCACATTGGCTGCAACAATTGCTCAACAACCAGACCAAATGGGTAAAATCGCTATCGATACAGCTCAAAAAAAGTTATCAAAAGGCGAAGCTGTAGAAGCTAAAATCCCTGTAGATCTTAAAGTTGTTACAAAAATAATTGTATATAGAAACTGGGTACAGGGGCTGTAACAAAACAGCCCTTAACCTAAATAAGCTATTAGTTGATTTTATATGATTAACTAATAGCTTTTTTATATTTCTAAGCAAAAAGGGCCCCGAAAGGCCCTTTTCGTTGGTATAATTAAATTATGAACAAAAACCATACCAATGAATCTAATTATACCAAACTAGTCATGCCTCGCCAACTAGTTTTACCATTGGATTATGGCATGTTGATAAAAGAAACAGCGCCTGTGCGGTTACTTGATGCTGTATTGGAGGAATTAGACTATAAAGAGTTACAGCATTTGTATTCTCCTAAAGGGAGAAAATCTAAAGTTCCACCGCATATTCTGTTCAAAATTTTTGTCTATGCTATGTCCAACGGCGTGTATTCTACACGTATGATACAACAACAATGCGAAGAAAATATTAATTATATGTGGCTTCTTCAAGGCTATTCAGCTCCCAGTCATATGACTTTCCAACGATTTTTTGCACGTTGTACACTAGATATATTAATGAATCTGTTTTCACAATTAATGGAAGCTATTGGAAGGCGTGATACCCTAACATTCAATGAAGTCTTTATTGATGGAACTAAACTAGAGGCTAATGCCAACAAATACACCTTTGTCTGGCGAAAAGCGGTGCAAAAAAGACTAGATACATTACCATCTAAATTAGCTATATTAAAGCAAGACATCTGGAATGAATTAGGGCTAGATACCCATTGTATGAATGATGAGTGTATATATACTTTCTTGGCCAAAGAAATTGAAGTACAACATATGGAATTCGTACAAGGAAAAGGTAAGCATAAAACACCATTACAACGATTGTTTGAGCGAGCTGAAGCTCTATATGACAAGCGCAAAGAATATGAACAGCAATTGTATATTATGGGTGAACGCAATAGTTATTCTAAAACAGATCATGATGCTACCTTTATGCGTATGAAGGAAGACCATATGCGTAATGGACAGCTTAAACCTGCCTACAATGTACAATTGGCTGTTCATTCTGAATATATTATGGGAGTTGGTGTATTCCTTAAGCCCAACGATACGAATACGTTAATTCCATTTGTACAGCAATTAGAACAGATCCATAGTCGCCGATTCACATATGTGGTAGCTGATGCTGGATATGATAGCCATGAGAACTTAACTTGGTTAAAAAACAACCAGTACCTATCTTGTATAAAACCACAATACTATGAAAAGGCAAAAACTAGAGCTTGGGCTAACGATATTAGTAAAGCTCGTAATATGGAATATATACCAGAAGAAGATGCATTTATATGTGCAAAAGGCCGTAAATTAAAATATGCTTTCACTCATAATGCTAAAAACAAAACAGGCTTTATATCTGAGAGAAAGGTATATGTCTGCGAATCTTGTAACCGATGCGGATACAAAAAGGAATGCCAACGGTATGTAAAACCAACAACAGTAAATCCCGTAAAACGAATTGAAACTACACCTGCATATGATGCTATATTGGCAGAAAACCAAGATAGACTACTTAGTGATACAGGCATTCAATTACGAATTAACCGCTCCATTCAAGTGGAAGGCGCATTTGGTGTGTTAAAGCAAGACCTTGGGTTTAGACGATTTTTACACCGTGGTAGTGGAAACGTACATAAGATATTATACTTGTTGGCCATGGGATTCAATCTAGCAAAGTTACATAACAGAATACAAGCAGGACGAGTTAATACAACATTATTTACTGCAAAACAAACTGCTTAAACCAAGAAATTTTTAAATAGGCCTAAAGGCCTATTTAAGTGCGCCTAAAAACAAGAAACACAAAGAAAACATAAGATTTTACAAATCTAAATGTCTTGGTGTTTCTTATATTTTAAAGGGACTGCAACTAGAATGCGGTAAAACCGCATTCTGTTACAGCCCCATTTCGGCTCTTGTTCTAAAAATTTTTGAAAAAAACTCAATAAACCTCGGCAAATATGTTTGATCTAAGCTTTCAATAGTCATGTTACATTCGTAATTATACTCATATATAGCAACATCGATATTAAGACTACCTTTTGAAATCTAGTGTAAATATAAGTTTATTACCACCATCAGTTAGATATTGACGAAAACTCGCTTTTCCTTTACATGTTCGGTTCATATTGACAAGCTCATTATAGCCTCTATATATTCCCCACCAATCGCCAGTATCAATAATAGCTGAACAACAATGATTTCCTTGTTTGATATAAATACCAAAGGCACCAAAAAGGAGATAGTTGTGTATCCATATCAAATGCTATTGTTAAATTAGGTTCATTTACAATTTCATACATTATCATTACTCTCCATAAACAACTTAATATTATTTATTATAACATCCAATTTAATAACTAATTAACTAAGACGATTTGATTAATAACTATATTAATTATATAGACTTTTCCATATGCTATAATGAGCATATATATAACTCAAAGGAAAGGAGGATTCATATGGAGTATGTATTACTCAACAAGGATACCCCTCTCTTGCAGTTTCGCATCGAGAGGCACGAACATGTTGTCAACTTGACCACATTAATTCGCATGGATATTTCTGATTTAACAATCATAGATAATGCGACATTACCAATAAATATGCAACCTACCATAAAAGGACTAAAAATTGGTTATTACAGCGTAAGATTCCAAATAATCGTGCATTTGTTGAGAATTTATTAGATGCCATTTCAGACACAGAGAATCCATATCGATACTTAGATGTAACCTATGGTCTATCCCTAAATGATACATTCTGGGTAAAGCCGACTTATTCCACTATTTCATGGTTAGATGTTAATTTATACAATAATCCATTTAGCGAAATTGTGGCAGGCATTGCTTTCACAGGCGAAGATAGTCATATACAAGGGATTGTGACGACCCCAGAATACACAACAAACGGCATGCTCCGTAAGTGTTGGCATCGTGAAAATGATGTCATTTATTTATATAAAGGTTCAACACCTCGCTATGCCAATGGAGGGCTTGAGGCACTCAGTGAAGTATATGCTAGTCAGATTGCAGCAGCTATGGGGTTAGCACATGTGGAATATAAACTCACTACATTCCACGACCAACTAGTTAGTGCGTGCCCTCTATTCACATCGGAACAGATTGGATACATGCCTATATCTGGCCTCCTAAAAGAAACGATATCTCGTGACGAACTCATGTTATATGACACACAGCATGATATAGCTAGCTTGTACGGTATTATTCCATTTTCTGATATGATGGTATTCGATGCACTGATTCATAATACTGACCGACATCTCAATAATTTCGGTGTCCTCATCGATAATGAAAGCAACCGTATTCTCGGACCTGCCCCTCTCTTTGATCATGGCAACTCATTATTCTACAATGTAACCGAGGATAAATACTCAGATTTAGATGCTGTAAAAGACATCAGTTTTTGGGGACTCTCCTTTGATACATTGGCAAAATTATATCTTCATGATTCGCACCGTGCCATGTTAACACCATTATTAGGATTTAAATTTAATCGTATCCCATCAGATATACTAACAGATACAAAATTAGATATATTAGAATCTTATATCCAACAACGAGCGGCTTATTTTATACGTCTTCTTGACGAAAAATACATCAATTTCATGCATCCTAATATACCTCAACAATAGCAAAAGAGGCTGTCAATAATGACAGCCTCTTTTACTATTGCCGAGCTCACCAGCACCTTGTACACGGACAACCGCATCATCATACTATATAACATGCGATACACGTATTAAAGATACCGACTATTCATGAGGTGTTGTATAGTTAATATCTTGTGCCTTGTAGCTTTCACCATGTGCTAATACATGCACGATTGTTTCTAATGTAGCACGCACAGTTTCAACAGCCATGCTAGGTTGATTTGGTTTATCCACCACTTGAGATGGCAAATATGGAATGTGCATAAAACCAGCCTTGATATTGCCCTTTTGTACCGCATAATGGCATACACCATACATCAAATGATTGCATACAAAAGTACCAGCCGTATTAGAAACTTTTGCAGGAATACTCGCTTGATGCAATGCATTGACGATGTTTTTAATAGGCAATGTAGCAAAGTACGCACTAGGACCATCAGCTACGATTGGTTCGTCCTCTGGTTGATTGCCGGCATTGTCTGGAATACGGAAATCGTCGCAGTTAATAGCAACACGTTCTACCGTGATATCTGTACGACCACCAGCTTGGCCAACACATAGAATGAAATCTGGCTTACATTGTTCAGCGGCTGCTTTCACAGTATCAACAGAAGTATAACGTACAGTTGGCACCATTTGAGTAACCACCTTGTAATCGCCATCAGTATAACCATCCATCGTTTTTACAGCTTCCCATGCAGGATTAATAGGTTCGCCACCAAATGGATCAAATCCAGTAATTAAAATAGTTTTCATCATAACACCTCATAAGGATATCTCAAAAGATTGTTCATCCACAGAACAAGGTCTTAAATAAAATAGTACATCAATAGAATGTTCAACACGAGCATAATCAATGCAATTGGAAGTTGAGCTTTAATAACACCGTATTGATCACGCATTTCAAGAAGCGCTACCGGTACAATGTTAAAGTTGGCAGCCATAGGTGTCATCAAGGTACCGCAATAGCCAGCAAGCATTGCGATAGCACCAACAGCCGCTGGGTTAGCACCATGGGCTACAACGAGCATTGGAATACCGATGGCACTTGTAATCATCGCAAAGGCTGCAAAAGCGTTACCCATGATCATTGTGAAGATGACCATACCGATACAGTATGCTACAACTACGAGGAATACATTATCTGCAGGCACCACACTAGCTACAGCACTGGAGATAATTTTACCAACGCCAGCCAAATTAAATAGATAGCCTAGGGCCGCTAATAATTGGGACAAGATAGCAGTCCAACCGATAGCATCGATAAGACGACGACCTTCATGGAAACCTTGGTTAAATGAACCCTTAGTGATGTAAAGAGCAGCGCATATTGCGATGATGGCCGCAATACCAAGACCCTACAAGAGCGCCTAATTTAGTAAAGAATCCAATGATAAATGTGATGATACCAACAAGCAACGCTGGTACGAAAATAACATTACCAATACGAACTGCTTCGCCTTTTTTGAATTCAATAGGAGATTCAAAGTAATGACCTTTGCCGAGTTGTTTTACCAAGACGATAGCAGCCATGGCAATAACGAGCCAGCCATTTATTTCCTTTGATAGATAAGAACCAAAGATAAAGGACACACTGTACAAGAGCCAGAATAAAACCTGTACCGATACGATATTTATGTTCTTTATCTAAAAATGATTGAATGGCAAAGATAAATAAGATGATGCCTACGAGAAGGTATACATAATCTAGGGGCTGCATTTTATAGATAAGTTCTAACATATTATTCAGCCTCCTTTTTTTAATTCTTCTGGTGTAACAAGGATATTAAATTCATTAGGTACTAATTTACCAGCTTTCATATCCTCTTCGTCACGCGCTACAGAGGCTTGAATTGTTTTATCAAAGATAATAAAGCGAATGAAGTTAACAATATATGCACAAACAGCAGTTGGCAATCCGTACAATACCATATCTGTTAACTCTACAGAATAACCTAATTGTTCCATAACGCCTTTGATGAGTAATAACCCACCAGCAGCAAGGAATAAGTTTTGACCAAAGAAGTTACCTATATTATCTGCAGAAGCAGCTACACCACGCACCTTATCAAGAGTACGTTGAGATACTGGACGACCTTGAGCTACCGCAGCTTCACTCATGGGAGCGATTAATGGACGAACCATGGCAACCATACCAGACATGTTAATACCAAAAGCTACTGTTACTTGGCGCACAAATAAATAAATCATAAAGATACGACCAGCCGTAGCAGCGTTGATTTTGCCGATCAAAATTTCTGCCCGTTCACGTAAGCCATGACGTTCCATAAGGCCAATAACAGGTAATATCAAAATAAATAATGACATATAACGATTTTTAACGAAAGCCTCCCCAATGGCACCAACGATATCGTTGATACTGAGACCACCTGCAAGGCCCGTTACAAAACCTGCGGCTACGACAACTAACAAGGCATTAAAGCGCAGCATCAGACCGATGACCATCACTAAAATACCAGATAAGACTAACATAGTCTCACATCCTTTCAAAAACAACCATGCCCCTATCCTATAATCCATAGATAGACTATATACACTTACATTATATACTAAAATATGTATTTGTTGCATAAATAAACCTTATACATTAACCTCATTTGATATAGATACTGTCTCCTATTATTAAGACACACCTATCAAATAAAAATCATGTATAAGGTTTAGTTGGTTGTTACATAATTGTCGTTGTAATTTATAATTTGTAGTTAGTGACGGAACAGTTAATATCGTAATCTTTAGAGAGTTCCTAAATAGTGTCTATAGTAATTTCTAAAAAGTTTCTACAGTATTCACTAACATATTTTCTATAATAAATCTTTCTTGAAAAGTATTGTAGTATGCTGTTTTTCCTCTAAAATGAACCTTATCATACGCAGTAAATCCAAAGGATTCATACATTTTAGGCAACCACGGATGTTCCTTAGCCGTTCCTAATGTAACAATATGTGTTTTTAAACTGTTCTTTAAAAAGCTCCTCTGCATAGCCTAAGACTTCCCGTGCATATCCTTTGCCTTTTGAAAGCTGGTGCTGTTACAAAATGAGCAATATGTGGATATTTATCCGGTGTTGAATATTTCACCCAAAGGCATACAAAACGTAATAGAACTAACTAATTGCCCATCAATATACAAGCCGTATACAGGATAATTTTTCAATCCACTCCTTAGATTCCTCTTCCGTAAAATCAATAGCGTCGAAGCTAATAGGATAGTCTTTTATGGCTGCATAACCGTCAATTAATACCTTATGATATTCTGCTGTATCTGCTACTGTTAATTGTCTAAATTCTTTCATGGTCTTTCCCTCATATCTATATTTTATTCACAAAATACGTATATTAATTCACTTTGTGAAAGTAATTATACACCAGCATGTATTTATTTTTCAACATATTTACATAAATATTATATAAAATCATAATATCTATAAAGGAAATCTTATATGCAATAATGTAATATATGCATCAGAACTCAGCCATACTAAGTATCAGATTAATAAGATATAACAATCTTATACACACCATCTCCATTCTGCTTTTCATGAGCATAACGTGAGCTACATAACAAAAATTATTAATTTACATTTATATGCATACAGTATATAATTAAATCAAATAGTATATATCTTATTTCGTAATATATAAAGGAGCGGGTATTATGGAAAAAGTAAATCAACGCGGAAAGTATTTATTCATTGCTGGTATTATCAGTCTAATCATTGCCATCGTAATCTTATTTATTATTCCAGATCCATCAGCTAATAATGTGGAAATAGCCAAAAAGGCTACAAGCGCAGTACAAGCGGCCCAAGAAATTTCTAAAAACAATCAAAGTAGTATTTTAATGCATACAATTGGCATGGGCCTCTTAGGTTTTTGGTATCACTGGGACTGTAGGTGGTTTCATCCCTAAAATCTTTTTAAGAAAAAAACAATAGAATATAGTCATATAAAAAGGTGTTACTACATCCCTATTGAAACAGTACTAACTGTTATCAATACAATAAGGATGTGTAACACCTTTTTATTGTGTATTTAATTTACTACAAATAAGTTCTAAAACCTATTTAACACGTTTCGTAATAAGCAATGCCAATATAATACCTAAGGAGGATGTCACAAGTTGTGGCCAGCTAGATACAAATAACATTGTATTTACAATCTTTGGTGGTAGTTGAAACAAAGAAAAGAATAACGAATATCCACCAAATAGGACACCTGCTTTCACCAATGCGGCAACGATAATAAGTAGTATTGTAGATTTATGTTGTAACCAATACGCTACGAGTACATATGCAGTAGTGCCAAGACCGGTGATAAAGATAAATGGAGGCAATGGCAACATGCCTTGTAAATGTGCTACAACTGGGGCAACCCAAGCAATAACAAGGCCATTTTTCCATCCATAACGCCATGTGGCAAGCACAAATGTAGCCGATGTGATAGAGCCGATAAGGAACAAGCTAATCTGATTTGGAATAAATGGAAACATAAGGCGCAAACTTTGCGCTAACAAAGCTCCGGCCAACAAAAGGCCGGTGCCTGTAATAGATTTTGTAGACATAAGAACCTCCCCTTATACGATATAAATTTTACAAGAGCTACTTACCTCAAACCAATAGATTAAGCTTTCACAAAGAACAGACATCTATACCTCGCGATTATATGCAACCCCTATATGCGCTATTATAACACAATCTTGAGTTTCATTTTAGGTATAAAAAGACCCACGGAGCGTTCTGTTTGCGCGACTTTACTACACATATAATGCCAATTTTAGATAGAAAAAGCCCTAATATATCTATCGAGCGACTGGCCTCTGAGTGAGTCATTCCACTTTGGGATATAAAAAGACCCACGAAGCATTCTGTTAGCGCGACTTTACTACACATATAATGCCAATTTTAGATAGAAAAGCCCTAATATATCTATCGAGCGACTTGCGAAGAACTGGAGCGCAGAGAGACATTAGGGCTGTAAAACTATCCTAAAAGTGGCATTACGAACTGAATCCATGGAATCCCTACCACGATAAAGATCGCAAGGTAGATAATCCCAAAGATAGCGCCTAATTTCCAGAATTCAGGACCTTTGTTGTAGCCACTAGCAAACCAGATTGGGCTGTGACCAGTACCATATGGTGTAAGGATACCCATAATACCCATTGGTACTAACAGAATTAACATAACTTGAGCTGGATCAACACCAGGAATTTGAAGAATTAAAGTAGCAAACAAGCCTACCATAGCTGTTACATAAGCAGTACCAGAAGCAAAGAAGTAACGAAGTAAAGCAGAATGCTAATAACAAACCAAGAACTGCCATTGTAGGATCTAAAGAAACCAAAGAACCACCAGCAGATTTAGCAAGCCAGTCTAAGAAGCCTACATTTTTAAGGCCAGCAGCCATAGGTACGAGTGTAGCAAACCAAGTCAAAACATTCCATGCTGGTTTGTTAGCAAGGAAGTCTTGCCATGTCATAATCTTAGTGAAAATCATCAAAATAATAACAATCAAAGCTGTTGTTGTAGGGTTTACTTTGAAGGTAGAAGCACCAATCCACAACACAAGAGCCAATACAGAAATCAAGGCCATGAAGATTTCACTACGTGTCATGGAACCCAATTTCTTGTATTCATCTTTTGCCCATGCTGCAATTTCAGGTGAACCTTTCACCTCTGGTTTGCAGAATACATAGGTCAACAATGGAGTAATGATAAACAAGATGAGGCCTACTGGCAAAAATGCTAAGAACCATGTACCCCAGTTCGCCGCTACGATGCCAGATTTAGCAGACAATTCAAGAGCCAATGGGTTTGGCGCCGCACCAGTCAAGAAGATGGAGCTAGATACACATGTAGTTGCCAATGCTACCCAGTTCAAATAAGAACCAATTTTACGAGGGTTCTTATCTGGATAAGAATCGAACATCGGACAAATACTAGATACGATTGGGTAAATCGTACCACCAGAACGAGCCGCATTACTTGGGATAAATGGAGCCAATACAAGGTCAGTAATGGCAATGGCATACCCAAGACCTAGGGATGACTTACCAAGTTTTGCTACGAGAAACAATGCAATACGACGACCAAGGCCGGAGTTTTCATAACCAATACCGATCATGAAAGCCGCAAAGATCAACCATACGATGGCATTAGAGAAGCCACTGAGGCCCCAACTGATAGCTTGCGCATCAGTAATCGCCTTTGCTACACCAGTTGCTTTATCTACAACAGGGGCAGGACCTACTTTAAACAACATAGATACAGTAACTGCAATGATACCGATAAAAAGCTGGTGGCATTGGTTCTAAAATCAAACCTACCACGAGGCCAGCGAAAATACTTACGTAAATCCAAGAATTTGCGCTAAGGCCTTCAGGAGCACCGATGAGCCATACAAGAATAGCTACTACAAGCGGTGCGAATAATTTCCAATTCAACTTCATTAGAAACTCTCCTTACTACTTCAAAACAAAAATTGCATACTTGTTTAGTATATCAAAAATTTTTTTAATATCAGTATATAACTTAAAAATATAATATTTATTAATAGACACTAAACTTTAGGTAATAGTATTTAATGTAAAAGTATATCATGAACCGATCTAGAGAAAAAGAAGAAAACAATGATGTTTAATTCAATTGATCATCTACATTTGTTAAACATATATAGGGAACATAAGATGATTGGCGCCCCAATATAAAGACCTAAATTCGGAATTTCTCCGATGAGTAGAGCTGCCACTATAGCTGCTACTACAGGAGATAAATACATAAAGTTTGTTACATCTGATACATGTTCTGCATGCTCCAAGGCATAGCTCCAAAATACGAAACCCAACGCACTAGAGAAGCAGGCCAGATAGATAATAGCTAACCATGCAATAGGTGGTGCTGCTGCGATGGTGGCAACAGATTGTGATACAAAGGGCAGTGCCATAATCGCACCGGTGAACATAGACCAGGTAGCAACCGTGATGGGATCATGCCCTTTTAGGCTCAATCCGCGATTGACGATGTTATAAATGGCAAAGAGTATCATGCCGAACAATGTCCAAAAGGCGCCCATCGGTACATTGATAGGGCCATTCCAAAGAATAATAATGGCTACCCCCGCAAAGGCGGTGATGGTAAAGAGCCAACCAATGGGCCTCATAAAATCTTTGTAAACGACTAATGCCATAAGTGCTGTAGTCATAGGCGTCAAAGCCATGATAATACTCGATGTAGCCGCAGGAATGGTAAGAAGGCCCTGATTAAACACAACTTGATATACGAAATTCCCCGTCATACCAAGTATGATATATAACCCCCACTCGCGCCAGCTCGTAGGAATCTGCAAACCTTTAGCCACGCCAATGATAAGCATAAGAATAGCTCCGCCTACAACGCGGGCTACTGCTAGTGTTAATGGATCTACATGTTGTAATGCAATTTTACTAAACGGAAACGCTGTTGCCCAAACAGCTATAGTCGCTAATCCACCTATGACGGTTTTCACTCGGTTTGACATAGGACCAATCTCCTTTCCTCCTATGCACTCTATTCTATATACATCTAAATTTATAAGAGTAATGTATTCAATTATAGGCACAAAAAGAATAAAATGTCATCACCTGATCAACGGATAAACTATGTGAACAGTAAAGACCTCATTTCTATTAAACTGAAATGTAATTTCATTATCTATAAATAATTTTTATATAGAATATTGCAATAAATAGACTTATAACATCTTATAAAACATTAATATTATAGGTATATTTAAGTATCATATTTTACTTTCACAATACAAATTACACCTATACTTACGGAATTTGCATAGTACGTATTGAAAATTTA